>JAEHJW020000999.1_pt1 | contig 21113 bp, 19 predicted proteins | sample 9271431 | NCBI WGS metagenome assembly JAEHJW02 | reverse complement strand
ATGAGGTGAACCCAAAAGATTTATTACCGCAGTTTATCGACAAAATCCTCCTGGTTTGACGTATTTTACATAAAAATAATCCAACCTATAGATGGTATTATTAGCGGCTTACTATCAACCTAGCATATGTTTAGTTATTTGATATATAATTTATCGCGAAGTAAAAGTCTATTGAGTTAAACAAAAATGATACCAGAAAAACTACAGCTTTTAATCAAAGAAGGAGAAGGTTTAACAATCGAGTTTAAAGAAAAATACTCGTCTAAAATCGTTCAGGACTTTGTTGCTTTTGCTAATACTAAAGGTGGATGCATTTTGCTCGGAGTAGATGACAACCATAGTTGTAAAGGCGAAACACTTACCAACAAGATGAAAGCTGAGATAACCGATCTGGCACGCAACTGTGAACCAAGCATATTTATCAAAAGCATAAAGCAAGTTGGGAAAATCGTAGTTATTGAGATTGCAGAAGGCGACGAGAAACCCTATAGCTGCTCGGCTGGGTATTATCGTAGATTGGATGCTGTTACTCAAAAGATGACTCAAAAAGAGATCCGCATAATATATAAGAACTTAACTTCAACCTCTTTTGAAGAACAAATTAACAAAGATGTTTCATGGAATGATATATCAAAGGAAAAAATAAAAGCTTTTTTCAAAGAAGCTAATATTTCTATAAGTAAAATTCTACCATTGGAGATATTGGCTAGTCTTAGTTTAGCCGAGAACACAGCTATAAATAACGCCGGTGTTTTATTTTTTGCGCATAAACCAAGAAATTTTATTCTTCAATGCCAAATGACGCTTGTTGCTTTTAAGGGGATAAATCGTATAAATATTTATGACCGTAAGGATATCCAGGATGATTTATTAACCCAGTTTAATGAGGCAATGATATTTTTGCAAAAGCACCTCAATGTACGAAGTGAAATAAAAGGAGTCAACAGGAAAGATATTTACGAAATTCCCCTGGAAGCATTACGCGAAGCTGTAGCCAATGCCATCATTCATCGCGATTACAGTATGTGCGGCACCAGCATTATGGTTGAGGTGCATCAAGATAGGGTTGTAATTAGCAATCCAGGCGGCCTCATGGTGGGCCTTGATACCAGATTTTTGTCAGATATTTCTGTAAGACGTAATGAGCTAATTGCTGATATGTTTGCCCGTATGGATAAAGTCGAGCGTATGGGTACCGGAATAAGCCGGATGCGTACTATAACAAAAGCAGCAGGTGTTCCTGCGCCGAAATTTACTAGCAATCTCTTCTTTACTATAACTTTTAAGCGTCCGAAATTTAACATTATTAAAAATATCAGTGGTTCGGAGAAAGTTCGGAGAAGGTTCGGAGAAGGTTCGGAGATAAGTTCAGAGAAAATTTTAAAATTAATACAGATAGATAAATATATTAGTTCTAAAAAAATCTCTGAAGCTATAGGTATTTCTCCTCGCGCTGTTGAAAAACAAATAGCAAAATTAAAACAAGACGGTCACTTAAAACGTATTGGGTCACCTAAAACTGGACGTTGGGAAATAGCAAAATGATAATATTGAAACTAATATGTACTATAATCTTTACCATTTTGTTTACGAGTACTTCATTTGCAAATAATGTTCAAATATATAACAAAATTACCTTTTGGGATAAATTACAGAAAGGTGCGAATATTTTCAATCAAAACGTGTTACAAAAAGATATAAAAACAGCAAAAGACTATGGTATTACTTTTATACGTTTAGCACCTGATAAGTTTCCAAGTAAGGAAAGAGACTTTTTAATTGGAAATGCTGATAATTACACTAGGCTGGTTCAAAAAGATTTAAATAGTTTAAAAAAAGTGTTGGATATATGTACAAAGGAAAAGATGCCTGTAATTTTAACGTTCTTAAGCCTGCCTGGATCACGTTGGAAACAAAACAACCATGATAAAGATGATTTACGTTTATGGAGCAATATTAAATTTCAAAAACAAGCAGCGAGTTTTTGGAAAGATTTGGCTTTAGAATTAAGAAACTACCCTATTATCGTAGGATACAATATACTCAATGAACCGCATCCTGAAAGAATCTACAATGCTAAAGCAATTCATCTCTATGATGTTGGGCAAGATACAATTCAAAAACAACTTTACAAAACTTACCAGCTAATTATAGATAGTATACGTATGGTAGACCAGAATACCCCAATCATTCTGGACAGCTCTGCTTACGGTGATCCTAAAACATTTAAACATTTTAAAACTCATAAAGATGTTAATATTCTGTACTCATTCCATATGTATGAACCATATGCTTATACTAACCATAAAACGAATAATAATCGTTTCAGCTATCCTGGAGAAATTAACTCTACTTACTGGGATAAACAAACTTTAAGAAGTTATATGCTTGAAGTTATCAACTTTCAAAAAATCAATCATATACCAAATAATCGTATATTGGTTGGAGAATTTGGTTGCTATCGTAAAACTAAAGGGTTACCAAAATATTTTAATGATTTGTTAGAAATTTTTAAAGAAAATCAATGGCATTTTGCTTTTTATGCTTTTAGAGAAGATACTTGGGATGGCATGGATTATGAGCTTGGAGATAAACAATTACCTTGGAGTTATTGGCAAGCCTTAGAAAAAGGTAGTAAACCTGTACCAGACAGAAAAGAAACTTATCCTCAATTTAAAGTCTTAAAGGAAGCGCTAGCAAAATAATAGAGAGTGTTCATCTAACTGTGTCAGCACCTACATCTAAGCTCAACTCAATTTTTATTCTACCAGGGATAATAAACACCGATGCATTTAACTCCGGTATTTTTACTTCCCACCCCCATCTTAGTAAGCATATTTCCCGATCACGACAACCGGTGTTTACCGCAAATAATGCCATTCGCCTAAGGTGAGCTGGTAACATATTAAACAACCTTTCTTGCTCTTCCCAATTTAAGGGATAGGGCTGTCTCGAATGATTTAGTCCCTTAAAACAGGGGATTAATTTAATTGTAATCGTTTTTAAATAAATGCAAATATAGGCTACCTTTCGAGGTGTTTTAAAATGCGTGCGGGGATTTTGCGTAGATTGGTGCACCATTGTTACGCATTGTAAGTCAAAAGTAGCGGGCGTCCCGCGTTATAAACATAAAAAAATCAATCAATTACAGATCGAGTCGGGGTCGAGTCCGCAACAACTAACAACGAAAACCATTTCGTTTCGTTGTTAGTTGTTGAGTTTGACCATGATGGCTGTACTAAATCCCTAAGATGTTAGAAACCAGCTATTAGACTTCTTGCATAACCAAGTACTTTGCCATAATCCTAAAACAAGAAAACTTTAGGTGCAATATTTCTATATGATGACATTTATTTATAGCAGCCAAATAGAGTTATTTTTGTGATGTCGGACTTTCTGACCTTTTTTCATCCGCAGCTCCGTCTTTTCTCACTTTCTCTTGCAACTTTACCCCTGGAGATTCAAAAAAACCAAACCGAGAAGTAGAGGCACTTACGATTGAGGAAGAAAGAGTTTCGGCAGGAACCTCCTGCTTTGGAGATTCAGACGTAGGCATGGGGTTAGCCATCAACTCTATTAAAGTTCTACGATGTCTACTGCTATCAGGTTCGAAAACCTCTGTCTCTTCTATTGCCCTTTCTTTACCTTTTACAGACACCGTTGAAGATGCAGCTATTTGAGCATCTTTATGCGGAACCTTCATAGGCTCCATTTCCTCTTTCTCAATTTCAGTCTCCGCCAGCTTAATACAAGCATTAATTTTCGCTATCGGAGATAAATCTTTAAAAGGTGATCCTAATCTATCAAAAACCGCAACAATAAATACAAGAAAATCGCAAACAGCTATAGGTAGTAGCGAGTTACTTAATATACCATAGTACGTATTTGAAGCAATAACTCCTAATGTTTTTAGCGCAAGTGCGACTACCCCCATCAACAAAACAACAGCGATTGTAAATGCAACAGCTGTTAATATACGTAATATTATTCCCCACGACACCTTCCCTATATTATCTAACAAACGCTTAAAACTATCTGCTTTAACTTGCGGTAAAAACAATTTGGCAATTTCATGGGCAGCATTTTTAACAGCCTTCATAAAAATTTTTTGTCTATCTTTATAAGTGAGCCCTAAACTTCCCAGATCAACCTCAATAGACTTGTCTTTATATGCACGCAAAAGCATCTGGATAACATCATAATTACCATAAAGTACAGCGTGCATAAGAGGATTCTTACCCTTACTATCAGCCACAGTAAAATCAGCACCCTGGGTTAGAAGCTCAACAACCGTACCAATATTTCCTTGTTCAATAGCCAATATAAGCATAGTTTTGCCATCATAGATGCGCTCATCAAGATTGGCTTGGCCAAACTTTGACCTGTGTTTGTCCAAAAGTAATCGCAAAATATCGGTGTTGCCATACTGTACCGCATAAATCATGGGAGTTTTTTTTGTTGTATCGGTTGCAGTGAAATCTGTTCCCTTAGCTAAAAGGTACGTAACAATATCGATGTAACCTCTTATAATCGCTGTACTAAGTACAATCCTACCATCAACCTCCGTCTCAAATCTCTTAGCTGTTTCTAAATCACCGTTACGAAGAGCTAATATAAACAACTCAATACTAGTATGGAAATCTGAGGCTTTAACAATGGCCCCCCTATTTAAAAGCATTTTAACAATATCAAAATGACCATAATATGCAGCGTATCTAAGGGGGGAATATCCAACTTCATCAGTAATATTGATATCACACCCCCGATCCAAAAAATATTGCACAGACTCTATGCAACCAGACTTGGCCGCCATTGATAATCCTGACAAATCCCTCGGAAACCCCGGTATTAAATATAAATCCCGATTGAGTATTGGAACTAAAGCTGGATTAATTCTATCTAATACCTCCTTTTGTGTTGGATATGGTTTCGATATTGTTTCATCAAAAGAAAACATGTTAAAAATTAAAGGGTAAGGATTATCATATTTTACTAGACTAGCAGCTGTATGATCACTAAAATTTGCATCAAAAATTAACTTCGCTACTTCATCAGCCGATCTAGCAAAAACCTCACCAGTCTTACTATTTGGATCAAAATAGTAGTACCCTTCTCTTGTTTTAAACAAAGCGGTAGAATGATTATGTGAAGTAACTAATATTAACTTTCCTTCTTGAATAATATTTTCTGTTTCTAATAATTGTCTAACTTGATTCCGAGTAAATAATGAAGCAATAGAATATTCTTGTTTTAAAGACCTTTCTTCCCTGGTGTCTTGCAAAAGACTATTTAACTTTATATTGCTTATTGATAAATATTCAAAACTATCGAAGAAAAAGCTAATGTGTGATATAAATCTATCTATCTGCTTATTATCTTCCATCAATTTTCTAAGTCTCGTTGCTTCCTGTGGCTTGGTTTTTGATAGTTCCTCCAATCTTGCCATAGCCTCTCTATAAGATAGTTTTGCCAATCTGTTTAGCTGTATTTGTATTTCCATTTCTGGTTCTTGCCAATTACTAATAAGTTCTACTGTAGACTTAAACCAATCATAATCGTCTCGTGGTATGGCGACAGATTGTTCATCAGGATTTTTTTTAGGAAAATATCTTTTGGGTTGGGTCTGTAACCACTTAGCATACAGCCATAAAGGAGAGATACCAGAGCAGTGTCCCTTACCTGCAGCCGTAACAAACTTAGCAGCAACTGCTTCATTCCTGCCATTACTACGCAAATAAGCCTCAATATTTGCCCTAATAACACCTTGATCTACAGCGATTTGACTGCGCCTACTATCCATAAATAACCTCCTATATTCATATCAAAAAACATCCTCTACTTAGATTAATATCTTCCAAGAATATATTAATCTTTTCGAACCTGATAGAGCTACATTCTACCTAACTATTCCCACTGAACTTTGCTATCAAATCATCAAACACAATCGGAATTTCTTTGGCAAAGCCCTTTAAACAATCCAACATTAAAATTCGCATTTGTGGATGCGCTTTTTTTGAACACCGCATATCAAAAATGTGGCGCCACTCCCGCATATTTGCAGTCATAACAATCTCGACTTTAATAGCATGCGGTAGCATTTCTCGAGCTTGTTCCGGCTTATCTCCGTTTTTTAAAGCTGCTAACTAATTGTTTTCCGCCTATCCCGTAGCCTGTAACCAGTGCTTTTTCCCCGCTTCAGGATATCCAGAATCATACCACCACACCAGTTTAATAAATGTAATTTGATCACTGTAACACACCTAACGGGCCCAGTATTAGAAAATTTCAAAGTAACATGCCCTTACCATTCTGGCTCAAGCGGCGTAACATTAACAATTATTCCACATCGCTATACACAGCTATTAGCATAGTTAATGGGGCTGTTGAAAACAGCCTATTTTCGTCATTCCCGCGAAAGCGGGAATCTAATAAAAACAATAAGCTACATTTGTTGTTTTTATAAAAATTTTCAACAGATCCTTAATAAAAAACATTTATAATAATAACAAATTTTGGATGAGTTATTAAGGGTAAAGGAGGTTACCCAATTGGGAGTGCATTATGAAGTATATAAATATCGTAACTGCAGGGCTACTTTTAATCAGCATGGCCTCTTATGCAGACCATGTTGCTATTAAATTCGCCTCTGAAATCTATCCTCCTTTCACTTCATATCATGCCGCCCATAGTACAAATGTGATCAAGTCCGCGATGTGAATTGACACCTCATTTTGATAGCTTATTTTGCCAAAATCGCTTTACTGCGTCTACTGGTCCCATAAGCACTGTGAATATTTTGGCCACAACAGGATGGCTGCGATTTTGGTACAATGTATATATACCAACAGTCGCTATGGTACCAATCCCGCCAAAAACTGCTCCAGCCTTTACTAATTCTGAAAATGAAATCCACGACGACCATCTTGATTCTGCTGCTGGTCCCTCTTTTTTTTGTGGCGCATTTACTGGTAATGCTACGGGAGTGGGTGCAGCAATTGCAATAGTAGTAACGTTCCCAGAAATAGAAATAGAAGTAGCCCCTCCGCCCAAATTTACATTTATGTTTTCTGGCGATATCGATACCAGAACTCCTGGTTGAGAAAATTGTTGTTGCTCTGCCCGTACATTACTTAGTGACAACATAATACCACTAACAAGCATAAGACTGATCAACTGCCTTGTGATATTTATAAAATTTTTGTTTGTATTGTTTTTCGAGATCATTTTTACTTTGTTTTTTGTTGTTATGGTTTCTTTGGAGCACCAGTTACTGTCGAGCTTGAGCTAGGAGATAGAGTTTCTTTCTTTGCCTCACTTGGCTTTTTCGGTGGCTTCTCTGTAGTGGTTGATGCAGTTGAGTCCGAGCTTGAACTAGGAGGTGAAGTTTCTTGTTTTTTCGTTTCCTCCTTCTTCCCTTCTTTTCCCTCTCGCAAGTGCGCCTCAACAGCTTCCCTGTCTTTAGTATTATATCCTAAAGTAATATTACCGTCTGTTCTCGCAGCTGTAAACGGACCAACAGCAACAGGTTCATGTGCTTTTAGATCTCTTACAACAGTTCCTTGTCTCTCCCCACCAAAAGTAGGTGGCGGTGCAACCCGATCAGAAGATGGTACGAATCTTAGTGTAGTACCTGGTGGTACAGGCAGCATCACTGGTATCGCCCCTCGCGGTATCGCCGGTACCAAACCTGACGGTACTTTTCCTGTTGAATCAGAGTTGCTCCTTGATCGTTTATGAAGTTCTTGTCTCGTTCTCTCCACATCTGCTTCATTATATGGCGGTACCCTTACTTCCCTATCTATTAGTCTTTGTGGTGACAACGGCCCTGGCAAAATCATCCCTCGTTTTGATGTCGTCGTGCTATTTTGCTCTGCTATTTGTGGTGCGGCAGAAGAACTTGTAGTAGGAAAACCTACGAGCGGTCGGATTGGTGGCTGTAACAGTTCCGTGGTATTTTCCTCTTCTTTTTTAACCACCGTGCTGGACACATCAAGACCGCGCTGGAAGGGTGGTACAAGCAAACCATCAGATCCCGGCACAACCAATGGTATTTGCGCCATCGGCTTAGGGGAGGGAGAAGCTGGCAATAAAGTTTTGCTTATGTGTTGATCTATTAGCCTTTGTTCTGGAATCGAAGCTTGAGACGATCCTTGTTGTCCCGGCGCTACTTGTTGTTGCCCTGGCCGTTGCGCTGTCGCTTGAGAAGAGGCTGGCGATACAGTTTCGCTTGTTTGTTGATCTATTAGCCTTTGTCTTGGAATCGAAGCTTGAGACGATCCTTGTTGTCCCGGCGCTACTTGTTGTTGCCCTGGCCGTTGCGCTGTCGTTTGAGAAGAGGAAGCTGGCAATACAGTTTCGCTTGTTTGTTGCTCTATTAACCTTTGGTTTAGAGAAGATGGGTTCGATGATACTCCTTGTCCTGACGCCGGTTGTTGAGAAGAAGCATGTAACATTGGCTGCATTTCTGCTCCTTGTTGTCCTGCTTGCTGCGGCTCTTGCTGGTTTTGTTGTCGATGCCCTATATAATAATGTACAGCTTGCGCAGCTGCCGCTCCTCCACCAACAGCAAGAAAAAATGGCCACCAAGAAGATGGTGGGCACGGTTTTTCTCCATATTCCTTTTCACACATTTTTTCTACATCAACTTCAATAAGGTTAGCTTTGGAAGGGTCAAAATGAATCTCAGAAATATCTGCTCCTTTTCTTATAGCTAATTCTATGTAGTACTCTTGATCCGACTCTGGCAAAGAAATGGAATACGTATCACCTGCATATTTCCAGTATCTGTTAATAACCATCTCTAACAATACATTTGGTTTCAATCCTTTTTCCAAAGCCAAATCAACAAAATCTCTTCGCTTTAATATTGGAATATCAGCACTCATAACCGCTCCAAGAAAATCTTCTAACTCTAATTTTTTTTCTACAAGCAATATTTCACCACAAGTCATTTTATTATTTTGTTGTATAATGGTCACTAAATCGCTTTTTTTATCTGCAAACAAAATGGTTGAGGACAACAGAAAAAGTATAGCAACAATTGACAAAATGATAGATTTCTTAAGCATATTCTATGTCCTCAAAGTATTTAAATCATCACTTTCACTTTATTTTGATTATACCTTATATCACCATTCCTCAGGTTCCGCTTCAATCGGACACATATTATTTCCGGTCAAAGGTGGAGTTTTACATTTCTCTTTGATATAAACAACTTTCGTTTTGGGTTCTGGGCATGTAGTACACACTGAGCGTCCGGTCATCGTAATACCACTTTCTACCAGTGGATTACCTGCCGGTGGTGCTGGACTCACTACAGTGGGCTCTACTGGTCCCGGTGAATTTACTACAAGCGGCTCTGCTGGTGCCGGCGGATTCACTACAGGCGGCTCTGCTGGTGCCGGTGGATTCACTACAAGCGGCTTTGCTGGTGTCGGTGGATCTCCTACTCCGGTTACAATCTGTGGCGTTCTTCGAATCATATCAACCATATGGGATTCAAACGCAGATAAATTCACTCTTGGACATGGACCAAGGCCGATACCAAGCTTTAATTCAATAAATCCTACAGTTCCGTTTGCTATAATTTTTTTCACTCCGGCTACTAATTTTGCATTATCAAATATCCCTAAAAATCTCCTTTCCGAACTGCGATAAAAAAGGTACTCCAATCTGGCGCTAACACCCTTAATTGCGTCTATACCGCTATTACTAAAGTATAATCCTCCTATATATCCGATGAGATTGTTTGTAATGGCATATCCGATCTCAGCATCTCCTCCTCGTACTGCCTCTTCGTATAACCCATAGGTGCTAGTTTCTTCGAAGATTTTTCTCTTGGTGCCAATCGGCAGATAAAAATTTCCACCTACAAACCAATCATTAAGCCAATATTCGCCACCAAAAGCTACTTGGTTAAAATATTCTCGATGTTTACTTCGCATACGACTGAATGAAGCAGAGACACCTAGCATTTGATTTAGATTGTTTTCATGCGACAAAAGACGACGATAACCAAATTGAGCGCTACCTATAAATTCGCTACCAGATTTATCAAATACTTTTAAGTCGGTAAAAAATATTTCACTTTCAGATGGTACAAAAATAGGCGAAAAAAATTCAATACTTGATATCATTTCTGCGTTTTGATCACTATAGTCAACGCCTCCAGCTCCTATTTCAAAATAAGATTGATATTTATTTTCTTTTTCTAAACAAGGAGACCTACTGACAATGGGCTCTTTTTCGCAACGATGATAGCAGACAGGAGTAATCTTGAGTTTATCTCGACGCCGCTTGACTGGTTTAGATACTTTTACAGCTGGGGGTGGAATAACTTCGGCAGGTTTACAAACATTACATGATTGTGTTGCACAAGGTTGTACCTGCACCTGCACTACTTGAACTTGCGATTGCCCACCTTGGGGTTGTGTTTGCAACTGCGGCTGAGGCGGTTGAGATTGCACCTGTACTATTGTCTGTGTTTGTGGTTGAGACTGTGGTTGCATCTGAACTATTGTTTGTGGTTGCGCTGGTATCTGCATAACTTGCGGTTGAGATTGTATTTGCACTTCCGGTGGTGAAGACTGGACTTGGGCTTGTAGTTGAGGTTGCGTTGGTTCCTTTGTCGTTTGGGTTATTTGGGGTAATGGCTGCTCTGGTTGTACTGGCTCTGGTATCTGCATAACTTGCGGTTGAGCTTGTGTTTGCACCTCCGGTGCTGAAGACTGGATTTGGGCTTGTGGTTGAGGTTGCGTTGGTTCCTTTGTTGTCTGGGTTATTTGGGGTAATGGCCGTTGGGGTTGTACAATTTGTATTTGTGCTTGTGGTTGTCCTGGTGCTGATATCTGAATGTTTTGTGGTTGAGATTGCGTTTGTGTTTGTTGGGGTGAAGACTGGACTTGAGCTTGTGGTTGGGGTTGCGACTGCACTTGCACCATTGTTGGTTGCTTTATCGTCTGGGCTATTTGGGGTAATGACTGCTGGGGTTGTACAACTTGTATCTGTGATTGCGGTTGTGCTTGTTGCGGTGGTTGGATTACTTGTCCCTGCTGTACTTGCGGCGGCACCGTTTGTACCTGTACCAGCGGTTGTTGTGTTACTTGCACTTGTGGCTGTGCTATCTGTATCTGTGGTTGTGTTGATGGCTGTGTTTGTAATTGTTGCTGCGGCAGCACTTCCTCTTGCGCTTGCACGCAGTCGAACAAAAACACAGAAGCAATAATAACGGCTAATCGCGCTTTTATACTGACAACTTTCGTAGCAACTACTAATGTCATTTTACCAACTCAATTATTATTATCTAATACCCCTTTATTATTTATTATAATAACTAATTCCATTATATATTATTGCATACCTCCCGATTATAACACTAATTTTATTATTTGCTCTAAAAAAGTTTTAAAAATGCCTGACTCTCTGGTCCTACCATTGCTACGCAAAAGTATACAGGGTCGAGTCCGACAACCAGCCAAATAGTATGTCACATTAACAGACTAGAAACTTACAGCTTTTTTATTATCAAGGCATAATCAATTTAATTAATATTATTAAATCAAAAATAACATCGCTGTCGGTTGTCAAGCGGATTCGTCCCTGTATGCTTTTGAAGCCTGTGTGTTAACTGGTGATAATGTTCACAATAGTGAAGCACTTCCAGAAATATTAAACCAAGAGGAAGGAGATATAAACCAAGGAACCGGGGTCAAGTCCGCCATGGAAAAAGGGGGGGGGCAAATCCCAACAACTAACAATGAAAATCGTTTCGTTGTTAGTTGTTGGGATTTGACTCTGAGTTACCTTATCAAAATCGGACAACTCGCGTGTTACTTAAACCGGACAACTGGCATGTTACCAACACACCGCAAAGAAACATTTGTTAATATTTATTTAGAATGTTAAAATTCACTTGTTTTTAGAATACGTTACTTTTACTTTTTGAGTTCTTGGGTTGATCAGAAAATGGTGCGGTACTGGAAAAAAGAAAAAGGTGGTTGTGGAGGATTTAATGAAACGCTTCGTAATTCTTACAGGTGCAGTATTGCTACTTTTCGGAACAAATTGCGCTAGTGCTGGGTGGCTTTTTGGTGATCTTTTAGGTCTTGATGATGACATAGACAATGCAGTCTATAAAATGCATGGCGTGCTCGAACATGGTCGTCGAATAATTGACTACACGCTTGATAAAAGCAATGCCATGGTGACAAAGCATTTACAGCATGCAGATGATCTGGAAAGACGGACCGTCGAAGATATTAATAATTTGGAAAGACAGGCCGTCAAGGATATTAAAGAAATTGAAGAAAAAACCTCTCTAGATATTGATTCAAAAATTATAAAAATAAATAAGATTGTGGAATGTACTATTACTAAAGTGAATATATTAGAACAAAAAACCATTGCTGATTTTTGGGAAGTTATAAAAGAAGCCGAATGTATTGTAGACAGAGTCCTTCTTGAATCTCTTAAAATCGCATTAGGTAACGTTGGTGAAGTATTGAATACACATACAGTTCGCATATATTCCCCATTACTTTATTCCGAACAAGATAAAGGGTCTTGTTTTGTAGGTTTTTGTTTTGGTGGCAGTAAAACATACCAGGATTTTGAGATTCATTATCAATTTTATTTGACGTATGATTCTATTAAGGAATATTTGCTTGACAACTTAAAAAATATTAGACCGGATACACCGATAGAATCGTTAGTACAGACTTATTCCACTATATCAAAGCTTGCTAGACAAGCAATATGCTTGCATCCTGATATGAAAAAGTTTGCAGAAGATTATGTTTTGTTTAGAGACAAGTCTCTGCAAGTGCAAAAGTTTATAGAACGACAAGAAGGATAATTATGAAAAAAACAATGGTAATGGCTTTTTTAACGCTTATGTTAGCTATAAGCGCCGAAGGGTATTCGTTTGATCAAGCGAAACATTGCGGAACGATAGCAAACTGTCTACAAAGTGCCATGGAAACAGGTAATAACTTAGTAGCAGCAAATGCAAAATTAGCGGAAGGAAATGCAAAAATAGCGGAAGAAAATTTGGCGCTGAAAAAAGATGTCGGAGAATTACAAAGTAAATTGAAAAATATAGAATGGATTGATGTGCCTTTGGATGATACACAACAGTTTGATGAGAATTGTGAGTATAGAGCTGCACTAATAACTAATCTTGCAGCAAGGTTGTATAAAAATGGGATGTTTTACCCCTCTCAAGTAACCTCTGAAATAATTACTTTTTTTATCGCACTTAATACTAATCCTTGGTTTGACTTTGTACGAATACCATCTGGTAAAAAAGATACTTTGACTAATGGTCTTGAAAAAGTCGTTAAACTTGAAAAACGCTGTGCTAGATAGCAAGACGATTTCCCCATAATATTCTGGGATAGATTCATTAATGATAATTTATTCTACTTTATCAGAGCTTGCTAAACGAGTAATCTGCTTTCATCCTGATGTAGATAGATTTGTGGAAGACAATGTTTTTTTTAGAGATGAGTTTATGCAACTGCAAGCACTTAAACACTGACAAAGAGGAGGATTATGAAAAAAAGAATGATAATAGCTTTTTTGTTAGTGCTTGTTTCAGCTATAAGCGTTCAGGGCATTGCATTTGATCAAGCAAAAAACTGCGAAACAATAGCAGAATGTCTGCAAAAAGCCGTCGAAGCAGATAATAACTTAATAGCAGAAAATATGAAATTAGCGCAAGATAATTTGGCGCTGAAAAAGAAGATTGGGGAAAAGGGGGGTCAAATCCCAACAACTAACAATGAAAATCGTTTCGTTGTTAGTTGTTGGGATTTGACCCTGAGTTAATGAATAAAGTAATTAACAAAAATCTTTTAGCCAGGAGATCATGTTTAGATCTCTTTAATGTTATAAATGTCAAGATATAACAATAAATTGTATGGTAGCAAAAAGCTATATATAAATAACAAGTTTTTTATAATCTTGGCATAATCTTTCTACAGTCTACAGTCTACAGTACAGTTTGATAAGACAAGGTCGTGGTATGAATCTAGATAGTTACGTTAAATTATTTTGGTTCTATATGCATTGTTTTTTTTACATGAAATTGTTACAATTTGTACCCTTGGGTAGTGCGTGCGTAGATGGTTTAATGATGACCACAAAATAAACAGGAGGTTGCTATGCAAGGGATAATAAGAGATTTGGCAAAACAAAGGGATCTTGTGAATAACCATGTAGAGAAGTATGTAACTCATCGTAAAGAGAAAGATAGATTAGACTATATTAAAGGAGCAATAATCGAAGATTTTAAGCAGGGTCTTATTAGAGGCAGCGATGGAAAAGTAAGAAAAATGAACCCTGCTGGAAAGTTTCATATTTCACAATTACTGGTAGATGCTGTGGCATTTGATAAGTATGCGAGACAAATAGCACTAACTCCTTATTTTCAACATAATGCAGAGCTGGAAGCCCAACTTGGAAAGTATGATCTAGCCGAAACAAGGAAAAATATAAGCACTGCTATCAGTTACCATTTAAAGCATAATAATGGAAAAGTTGATCTGGGTACTTTGGATGGAGCTGATTTTACTAGAATGGTTAGAGTAAAAAGATTATCACCTGGTACAAGAATATATAGTGCTCAAATTAAGGGGTTTGCTGTAGGTGAAATTAAGCAGGGTGGATTTTATGCTCCGTCTCGGGCTACTGATTCTGGTGTTGTTACCGACTTTCCTTTATCGCATGCAGAGCAAAGAGGCATATCTCCCTTTGCTGGCACAACAGAATACTCTGAATATGGGCCTTTAGTATCGGAGAAGTCAGATACTGATTATGATGGAGGTGGTGCAGAAGTTCTTGAAAGTACATCGGCTCCAATATGGGATACCTGGTCATCAGAAATTCCCATTCTACTGGAAGGCAGAGGCATACAATATCAAATCATGGGTGCAGAGAAGGAAAAAGTAAAAACTTTAGAAAGGCGTGAAGTAGAAGAGATATTAACAAAAATTGAACAGGGCAAAAAAACAACATTGACTGACAAAGAAATAGATTTATTGTTTAGAGATATTTATGTTGCTAAGAATAAAGGAGAATTTGCAGTCTCAAGAGGATGGAAAGATTCTGTTGATAAAGAAGCACAAAAAATAGAAAGAGTTGGAGCGGCGCTTGTCGGGCTAAAGTCCAGCGATCGTTTGGAATCCTTAAGAGATTTACAGGAACAAGCTCTTGACATACTAAGGCCGTCAGTAGCGGGACAAGGTCTTAAACATTAGTGTACAGGGTCGAGTCCTGTATGCGATATTTATCAAGCAATGGGGATTCAAATACTCAACAATCTAAAGAATTTTTGGAAAAACTAACAAATATTAACGATGAATTACTCGCGAGAATTGCACAAACAATTATTAGTCAACCACCAGAAGAAGATGTTTTAGAAGAGAAGTTTTTGAGTGGAGGTTGGATTGATCGAGCATGGGCTATGTGTGGAGCTAGTGGCGACGATAGATATTTAAAAAAGATCTTGATGATTGCCTCAAGCAAAAATTTTACAGAGATTTATGCAGATGATGGTTTGATTAATATGGCTTCTTGGTCTTTGAATTCAATGCTCAAACAGGACAAAACTGTTGATGAAAAAATTAGAGCCATGATTGCTGATAATCCAAAACTGGAATATCACCTAGACAGGAAAAAATCCAAACGTGTCGAGCTATAAAAATTTTTTGCAGACTTTTAGATATATTATTAAAGATCGTCGCAATATGAATTACAACTCAAGGTTAGACAATTAATACAAGAGCCGAAAAATTTAGAGTCATCTTCCTGTGACTTCCCATTTATGATAATACCTGATGTGGAAATACATTTATGTCTGGCGAAAACCGATATAGAAGGGCAAATTAGCGTAAAAATCAAAATTGATTTTAAAAACACTCTTGTTATCGCTTTAAAATGTGGCCTTGTTTTAATCTCCGAGCTTAGTATTGGGACAATTTAATAAGTCCGTAGCTGTATATGCTTCAGATAAAAGTTATATAGCAACACTTGCAATAATGAAGAAACATGTTGCAGTTTCGTTATCCCATGTTTTTTTTATCTTGGTATTGTTAGAACCGCCTTCCCACCAATTCTCTAATGTATCGATTGCTGGACTAAATATATATTCATGTGCCAACATCCCCATAATAGTACCCACTATCCCGTATAATGCTTGTATCGGGGTTGTTTCATGGTTGCCACCAACGATTGCTTTTAATTCATGTTGGTTTAATTTGATAATAGAGTGTTGCATATAAGCCCCATATTTTATTGGTATTTATTGCTATACCAAAACAGCATTGTAAGGCAGAATAATTTATTTTTACTTTAGTGCTAGTAAAAATACGATCCATGTCACTGTTGCAGTATAAGGGTTTGATTATTAGGATGCAAACGGTACGGTGTAAAATCAAGATGGAAATTTTTTCTATAGTTTTACAGTTCCTCGAGAAATGGTTTATGGGTTTTTTCCCTGATTAGGTCAAACAACTCAACCAAGTATGGTTTATCAGTGTTTATTTTTTCTTTATTTTGGTCATAAAAATTTAGCAGCTCCCTGGCATATTTGTATATAGGACATTCAGGATTATTTAGTTCTTCTACTGGAGCTATGCTAACAGCAGCAATAGCATTAGCTATTACTTGAAAATTTGGAAAATATTCTTTTTCGAATATCATGGCAAATTCTTCCTGTTTATTGACCCCGGGTTCATTAATTATTCCGGCAAAATGGCAATAATTACCCTGATAGCCTGCTTGAACATAGGCAGATAACGCTGTAGGAAAGATAATTAAAAGTAAAAAAAGTATCTTATACCACATATAGTTATAGCTCCTCATGCGTAATGATCTCTTTCTTGGTTAATTCTTCATACAGCTTTTCGGCCGACAATATAAACTCCCTTTGTTGTTCTATAGTTAGTCTCTGTGAGCCTATAGTAACCATAGCTTTTTCTAACCGAGAGGGATCTGGGGTGGGGATTGGCATTGTTATACCTACATATTCATCTGGTGATGATTTTAAACATACTTGTCGATCATTATTATTAGTGACTAAACATATTACGGTATGCTGATCTTGGTTTCCTAAAAGTTTATGCTTTGCTACAAGATCGTCTCTTTCTTGTTGATTGGAAAAATGAACATCTATTTGAGTTGAGCTTGCTCCTCCTACTAACAAGCCATTGTTTTCAAACCCCATAACTTCTATATTTTTTTCAAATTGAATAAACTTAGCATTTATTCTATCAGAGGTACCAATTAGTCCGCCAACAACATCTCTGCTTTTGATTTTTGCATTAATTATTTTAATATTAGATAGATCACTGGTAGCAGCAAATCCCACTAAGCCGCCGACGTAGTGATCACCAGTAATATCAAAATCTTTAATAATTAAATTTTTAATTTGACTATTAACAGCTATCCCAAATAATCCCGCCTCATCTTCATCAGGACGATTAATATAAAGCCCACTTATAGTATAAGTGTTACCATCGAAATCTCCAGTAAATGGCATATTGCTTTTTCCCTTAACTTTTAGCGGTATAACCCCTTTCCCTTCAAACCAATTTTTGGTACTAAATGCATCGATATTTTGACTGAGAGCATAGCTTCCATGTAAAAAAGCTCTAACATGTTGTAAATCATATATATCATTAACTAACATATAAGCGCTAAATTTATCGCGGTCTCTAGTTTTTATGTGCTTACTGTAAGTATACTGTTGAGGATTATGGTATTTAAATTTTTCATTTTTATTCTCATCACCTTCGGAATTTTCAAGAGGATTATAATATATTTTAATCTCGCCAGCTCCTAAAGTCTCTAGCTGGATCCCGGTTTCTTTAAAAACATCTGCCTCCTCTTCAAATATAACTGTGTTCTCATGTTTGCCTTTATCGCCAGGTTCCATCCCGGCTTTTACAATAATTGAACCATCGCTATTGCTAACAATCTTTGCCCCTTTACTAAAAACGATATTTTTTCGGGTATGGATAACCAAATCTTTGTTATTGTCCCAATTAATCAGTTCCGTTATGTAAATATCTTGATCACCTATTGTTTTTTCAGGAAAGTAACAAGCAGTATCAGTACAAAATAAGTTTTTAATTGAACCTTGGTTTAAAGGTACAGCATTGGCTTGAATATTGAGAGCTATACTAACAAAGATAAAAATTGTAGAATAAGTTATGTGTTTCATAATAGGCTATTTTTTTAAAAGTGCCGACTAATTATGTCATTCAATTTTAAACTAAATTTTTCAACTTTAAAACTATTTCCGAAATTAGTTATATGGTTATTTTTAAGTTTACTTACTTCTTTTACGTTTGCTGAAAAAAGCTTTGATCAGGATCAAGAAAGTATCATCTCAGGTATGTTGCATAATTCTGCAACCTGTTCACTTTCGACCTTTTTCAAGGAAAAATTTATATATCCATATTGGTTTATGGGTTATCGGGGACATTGTAATGGTTTTGTTCTGTTATGGTTATATTCACAATATCTGCAAACTGTTTACCCCGATAAAACTGATGCTTATAGCAGTATCTGGTTTAAAAGTACCATCGCCGATATTTTGGGAGTTAATTGCCCTGAAATAAAAAACAAAGATCACAAAAGTTTTAGAGAGATAGATAATAATTGTCGCATGCAAAATTGTGACGATCTTGAGAAATTTGCCTTCACCGTTGATGCGTTACAATCTGTAATAGGCGACTTGGCAATCGAGCGAGCAATAAATGGTTTGAATATAGATGGGCAAAAGCTCCAAAAAGAATATACTATTACTTCACTTTTTACTTTAGACCAATTAAAACAGTTGCTAAAACAAAATATTATTCATGACCATAAATTAATCTATATTATGTCACCTGATCACGTGATTGGGCTATTTAAAAATAAAGAAGATTATCGTTTTTATGATCCCAATGATCCGAAAGGAGAAAGCGTTTTATTAACGACTGATGAATGTGCAGAGTCAATCTTTGCGGCACATGGATTTAATGTCGCAAAACCCTCACCAGTTCTGATTGCAATATTTTCTTTTGATAAAAAGGCTGATTCTTATCCTGATTCCAAAATAATTTTGGATAATATTGTACCAACTTTAATTTTAATTAACGCTAAAGATTATGCGGAAGAAACCGTTGGTTTGCATTTGGCTGCTATTTGGGGTTGTCTTGAATGTGTGGAGTATTTTTTAAATTTGGGAGTTGATCCAGACATTGCTAATAAACGTGGAGACACCCCTCTTGCTTTGGCTATTGCCCAAGGACATCAGGCAGTAATCGATCGGTTACTTAAAGCCGGCGCAAGTCCTACTTCTGCACTTATCGATGCCATTAAAAACAATGACCATAAAAATACCAAAACTTTACTTGAATTAGGTGCTGAACCAAATGTTGCTGATAAAGAAGGAAAATCTGCGCTTATGTATGCAGCAGAATTGGGGGCATCTAATATTGTTGATATTTTGTTGGCAAAAGGTGCGAGCATAGATGCCAAAGATGCAAGAGATAGAACTGCAATTATGCATGCTGCTAAAAATTGCCATGCTGAATTAGTTGCTAGTTTAATTAAACAAGGGGCTGATTATAAAAATCACTTCGTGATGCTGCATGCTGCTAAAAGTGGTTGCAGCAAGGTTATCGAAATCTTACTAGAAAATAACGCCGATCCCAATAGCAAGGGTGAAGGCAGTGAAACCGTTCTCATGCTAGCGGCTGAATCTGGATCTTTTAATGCGGTAAGGTTGCTTCTTGAAAAAGGAGCAGATCCTAATATTGTTCACACTACCGATTACTATATTCTTGACTATGATGTTAAAAATCATCAGGGGATGACGGCGTTATTATACGCAGTTAGCGATGCCAATGAAGATAATCCTGAGATAACGGAGTTATTACTTAAGCATCATGCAAACCCCAATATTGTTGACAGAGAAAATACCAAAACCGCTCTGATGTATGCGGTAGAAAAAGGTCATATTAAAATAACTAATGCTTTATTAAATGATGGCGCTGATCCTAACGCTTGGGGTGGATATTATCGTAGCCCCGTCATTATGCATAGTGATAACATCGAAATTATAAAATTATTAATAGCGGCTGGTGCAGACCCAAAAATTAAAATGAGTAACGGTGAGACTACTCTTATGCATGCCATAAATCATGGTTCACTTGAAATAGTAAAACTCTTTTTTGAAAACGGTATTGACCTTAATGCTAAAACTAATGATGGTGAAACTGCGCTTATGTATGCAGCTCAAAAAGGTGATGTAGAGAAAGTAAATTTTCTTTTAGCAAATGGAGCTGACCCTCATGTCCAAACAGTTCATGGTAAAAACGCAATTATATATGCCGCTGAAAATAAGCATCCTAAAATTGTAGAAATCTTGCTTGCAAAGGATCCAAGCGCCAGCACTAAAAAAGCCGCCATAAAGTTAGCTGCCGCCAAAGGAAATCACGAAGTGTTAAAAATATTGCTTGATAACGAAGACCATTACAATAATGAACAAAGTGCTAATCTTATTGCAGCAGTTGAATCTGGCTCTTTAGAAACTGTCAAGATATTACTTTCTAAAGAAATAAATCCTGATGCTACCTCTGATGATAGTAATACCGCGTTGATGTTGGCGGCACAAAACGGTTCCCTAGAAATGGTACAAGCGTTATTGACCAAAGGAGCAGAACCTAGCATTAAAAATAAAAACGGGTGGGTGGCAGCCACTTTTGCTTTTGTAAATGAGCATTATGAAATTGTGAGAGTTTTAGAAAAAGCAAAAAGGCACAAATCATAATTCCTGCTTTTCTTGAGCAATACTTTGTTCGTCAAGTTTTTTTAAGGTATATAAAATCGATAAAGCCAAACCAAAGGTAGGCTTCGGTGGTTTGGTTGCAAGATACAACTTATTGATTTCTTATTAAGCGCTTGGCAGGCGGTTCGACTTCATTATGGCAACCAATTTTTGGTACGTAAGTTTCTTAAAATAATCTCGCTGCTTAAAAAATAAATTAAAAAAATATGGATCCTTAAGGTTATTTAATAAATTTCTGCTATATTTAGATTAATTTCATTGTTAATAAAACATT
>JAEHJW020006479.1_pt1 | contig 21137 bp, 34 predicted proteins | sample 9271431 | NCBI WGS metagenome assembly JAEHJW02 | reverse complement strand
CCGGGCGCGATGGTCACGGCGATTCCGGCGACGCTGGGCTGCGCGGTGCCACTCGGATAGACCGCCGCGGCTGCCAGCGCGGCGAGCGTGGCGTTCACATCCGACAAATCGGCCATTACGACTCCAGGCGCTCGCAGAGACAGGCGTAGCCGAGCGAGTTCCAGTAGGCGCCGGTGACTTGGTACCGGACGCCGGCGTCATCGATGATGACATCGCGATCCAGGACCGTCCCCAGCGCGCAGCGCACGAAGATGTTCCAGTACGTGCGGCGACTCACATCTCCAGGCAACGATGCCGGCAGCGTCCCGACCTCCTTCTTGAGTTGGATCGATGCCGGGAGGCCGGTCGCGACGACGGGCGCAACGGTCGGGGCGCTGTATGCCTGCAATCCGACGCCGGGAACGGATGCGCCCGGCCGCTGGACGGAAACCGTGCGTGGGTAGAGGAACGACATGATCAGGCGAAGACGTTGGCGCGGTATGGCAGCAGCAGCGCCCTGGTGTCGTCGTCGAGAATCAGGCTGCTCAAGACGCCGGGCTGTGCGTTGAACCGCTGGAAGCTGGTGTCGCCGGCCGCGACCTTCTGCGCGGTGGTGGGGATGCCGGCCGTCGCCGCGATGTTCGCGATGATGTTGGCGCACGCCTGCTTGATGTCGCTGGGCAGTCCGGTGTATTTCCACCCAGCGACGTAGTGCATGCGCACCTCGGTGTAGTAGGCCAGCAGCACGCCGGCCGGCACCCACACCGCACCGGTCTGCGGATCGATGTTGTTGGCCTGTGGCGTCCAGGCTTCCCACGCCGGCGGACCACCGAACTTCGACATCACCGCCAGCAGGTTGTAGGTATCGATCGAGCCGACCGAATCCTGGCCGCGGCGCATGTAGCCGTAGCGGCCCACGCCGGAGATCAGGTTCATCACCGGCGTCTGCGCCAGCATCGTGAGCGGGCGGTTCTCCGGCATCGTGCGCTGCTCGACGATGGTCAGGCCCGTCTCAAGCGGCGCGCTTGCCGCGTGCGCGAACTGCACATTGGCGAAGATCACCGATTGCCCGGTGACGGAGCGCACCACCAGCGCTTCGGTGCTCGCCTGGGTCGCGCGATCGGCGATCAGGACCGCGCCCGGCTGCAGCATCGCGGTCGGACCCGAGACGGTTGCCGTCACGTTCTCGCCCGGCGCGATCGGCGCAGTCAGCGCCAGCGCCAGTTCCGGCGACATGCCGGCCATGTAGCACGGCATGCCGTTGGCGTCTGGCATCCACAGCAACCCCTCGCGGCGCTGCAGGAAGACGTCGATCTGGCTGCTGGCCTGCTGGATCTGTGCGCCGGTGGCATTGGGAACACCGAAGGCCGTCAGGTCGGCGCCCTGCAGGTAGAGAGCGCCCATTTACCGGCTCTGCAGCAGTACCGCGGCGTTGGTCAGCGTCGCGCCGCTCGGGACGCCAACCGTGAACGACTGGCATGGCGCCAGGTCGGTGATGTTCAGCGTCGCCGAGGTGGCCGCGGTCAATGCCTGCGTGACCGGGGCGCCCTGCGGGATCGTTCCGGCCGCGTCTAGGAAGCGCTGCACCGACAGCGTGCCGCCGATCGAGCTCGTCACGGTGATCGCGATGCGCGGATAGCCGCCGGACGGAATGACCTGCGACGTTCCGGCGGTGAACACCGGCGCGCCGGTTCCCGTGAGCGGGATGTAGACCTGCACCGGGGGGCCGGCGTCGGTGATCGCGTGGACGTTGGCCTGCGAGTTTTCGAGGGACATGACGGCTTCCGGTTACGCCGCCTTCGGCGCTTCGATGAGACGCGGGCCGCGCCGCGCGATCTCCTGGCTGACCGAGGGCGGCAGGATGATCGGCGAAGACTGCGCGAGGCCCTTGTCCAGCAGGTAGTCGCCGAGGTTGTCGGGCACTCGCGCGACGCCGGCCACGAATTCGACGGTCAGCGTCAGAGGGTTGCCCTGCGCGTCCTTCCATTCGGAGACGTTCGGGAACTCCTTGCCGGGGCTGACGATCAGGGTGTGCCGCTTGTGGCGGACCTCGTGGTACACGCGCATGTCTTCTCCTGCTGAAATGAAAAAGGGCGCCCGAAGGCGCCCTCGTTGCGAGCCGACCAGATTACGGCCGGTAGACGGCGACCACCGCGTGCGCGTAGCCCGCTTGCTTGGCGATCACCGCGTCGAACTTCACGCCGACGAACTGGCCCGACAGGTTCCCGGTCAGGCCGAGCTGGAACAGCATCGGGTTCGGGTTGTCGGTCTCGCCACTGACGTACGGCATCTCGATCTCGTCTTCCATGACGATCGCGGCGAAGTAGTTCTTGTTGCCGGCCGGGGGCGCCGAGAAGCCGTAGGCGGCCGCGGTGGCGGCGGGCAGGAACGCGTCGCCGATCAGCGGAAGGTAGCCGGCTTGGGTGCTGATCGCCTTGACCTTGACGCCGGCGACGACCTCGACCTCGTTCAGGAAGATCTGGCCGGCCTTGGCTTCCTGGTCGATGTAGTTGCCCAGGATCGGATTGACGTAGATCGCCGACGGATTCGGATTGAAGCCAGGTTGGCCAACGAGTTCGGCGACCGCGAGTTTCAGGGCGTCGATGATCGACGCGCCCACCGCGACCTGGTACTGGGTGCTGATCTGCGAGAGCAGCCCCATGTACTGGACGGTCGTCGGCGTGCCGAGACTCGTGTCGTTGCCGTTCCAGATGTTCGAGGCGCGGGCGATGTTGATGCCGCTCACGATGTCCTCGATGTCCTTGGCGACGACACCGGCGAACTTCTTCTGCTGCTGGGTCACCATCTTGTCGAACAGCGCGATGTTCGACTGCGCGACGACCGCCTTGATGAACGCCGGGCGCTCGGTCCGGGTCGGCCCGGTCGCGGTCGGGCTGATCGCGGTGCTTCCCTGTCCACCGGTGGACTGGAACGCCGCCTGCGCGACGGCGGTCTGGTCGAAGTAGCGGTGCGGCTGGCCGGTGGCCGGCACAGACTTGAACCGCTGCAGGGCAACGGAACTGCGGCGAACGATGTCCGAGATGACCGGCTCGTATTCGTTCACCTCGATGGCGCCGGTGCCGAGGTAGTCGGCAGCGGCTTGCAGGGTCATCATCTTGGCTTCGGGCATTTTGAATTCCTTTGCGGCATGAAAAAGCCGCCCGGAGGCGGCTGTCTCGAAGGTCTTGGGGGATGGATCAGGCGTTGACGCCCATGCGCGCGGCGGTGATCGCCGTCAGGCGCTGCGCGATCGACGCGCCGGACGCCTTGAGCTTGGCGTCAAGCGCCAGGATCTCGTCGGACTTCGCGGGCGCCGGCTGCATACCGGGCTTCTCGGCCGGAGCAGCGTCGGTCGGCTTGGTCGGCGCGGCGCTGGCGGCGAACGCCTTGGCCTTCAGATCCTTGAGCTCGGCCTCGAGCGCGACGAGGCGATCGTCCTTGGCCTTCGCTTCGGGATCGGCTGCGGCATCTATCCAGTTGTGGTCGTTCCAGATGTGCGGCAGCTTGCCCAGGACGGCCTCGGCTTCCATCTTGTCGGCCATCCGGCGCAGCACGGCGACGTGGCCGTGGCGCTCGTGGCCACCCATGCCCTCGGCTTCCATGCCGTCCGCGCAGGTGCGCAGGGCATCCGAGTGCTTCTTCACCTTGTGCAGCACGTTGGCCGCCTCGAGCTTGCCGGCGCTGGCCTTGATGGCCTGAACTTCGGCAGCGAGCGGCTTGATGGCCTCGGCCAGCATGGCCTGCAGTTCTTCCTTGGTCATATCGATCTCCGATGAGGCGGACGCCTCGAGTGAGGTTGTGGTGTAGGCGGCAGCGCTCTTGAACAGGATCGCAGCGCCAGTGAAAACACAGCTCGTCACCTCGACCGGGTCGCTGTTCCAGTCGTTGACGTGCGATTGAGCCTCATACGAGAAGCCCAGGAGCGCCTTCTTCGACTGAATCTCAGCCACCACGGCCGGAAAGTCCGCGCCGTACAGAAAACCTTCGATGTGCACGCCGTCGCCTTCGACGGTCGCGCCGGTGATGACGCCGATCTTCTTCCGCGGGTCATGCCCGGAGAGATTCGGCTGGTAGTCGACGCCCATGCCGAGCAGGCTGGCCAGCGCAGCCTCGGCGACCGCCTTCGGGATCAGCACGCGCTTGCCGTTCGCGCCGCCCACCGGCTTGTCGCTGGGCTCGTCGACGCGCGTCAGGATGCCGGAGAACGGCACCCGGTTCGGATGGCCCGGCACCTCGGGAACCTCCAGCGCCATGGCTTCGAAGTGCATGGCGTGGAGGCCGCCGTCGTTCTCGCCTGGCGGCTGCATATCCAGCCGTGCGGACTGGTGGGCTTCCCAGTCCGCCGTGTCGATGCCGAGTTCGTGCGCCTTGCGCAAGATCCGGCGCTTGGCTTGCGCCTTCTCGCCATCGCTCAAGCCCTTGGTGTGGTCGAGCATCGACCAGGCCATCTTGACGTGATCGCGGTCGTGGATGGGGAGCGCGCGCTTGCCGGGGACGGCGAAGTCCGAATCGGGCAATGCGTCGCGCTGTTCTTTCGTCAAAGCCATGGTGGCTCCTTCAGATCGCCCGAATAGCGCGCACCAGCGAATCGGGCACGACGCCATCGGCCATGTGTGCGCGCGCTTTCAGGTCGGCGAGCGCCGATTGGATCGCCCGCAGAGCGGTGTCGCTGGACGATTCGGCCAGCGCTTGCGCCAGATGCTCGGACACGCTCAACTCGGGCTGCTTGGCCGACTGCTCGGCAACGGCCTCGACTTTCGACGGGCGCGCCATGGTCAGCCCAGGATGGTGATGTCGATCGCGCCGGCGGCGAGAGTGTTCGCGGCGAGGCGGGGATTCAACGTCACGGTGAACCCGGCTCCGGTCTTGCTGGACTGCGAGACGAACCAGGTCGCATCCTGTCCTGGGTTGACCACGACCGAGTACGACGGCGGAAGAACGAGGCCCGTGACGGCCACCGTGACGGCGGCACCGGCCCCGCTGCCGGCCGCGTTCGCCACGCCTGGCAGGAAGCCGATCACGGCGCGGTCCGTGCGCGCCGGGGTGGCGCCGTCGGGGGATTCGATGGTGTGGATGTCAATCGGCATTGCTTTCTCCGGTCGGAGTGTTGAGCGCAGGATCGTCGACCTGCTTCGAGCCTTGCGCGGCCTTCATGGCGATCTGGACATCGGCCCAGGTCTTGTCCGCCCAGGGGGATTTCGGCGGCGCGATTCCCAGACGATCGCAGATCATCGTGGGGGTGAGCGCATTCATCTGGTAATACTTCCCGAGGATGTCGGCGGTCGCGGCCTCGTCCTCGCGGTCGAGACCTTCGAACTTGAACCGGATGTTGGTCAGGCCGAGGCGTCCCTGGATGATGTCGCGGTTGATGTGCGACTGCACCAGGTGCGCCATCGGCTTGATGGCCATGTCCCAGTCGCGGTCCTCCGCAACCTCCGAGGTGTTGCGATTGACGTCGGCCTCGATGCCGAGGTTCTGCGGGCTCAGATCGAACGCCGTGGCGATCTCGCGGATCAGGAACGCCTGCCACTTGAGATAAAGCGCGTCGTCGGTGCCAGCGTGCAGACGGATCGCCTTCGGCTCGATCGGGCCGCCGAGGATCGGCGTCTGGCCTTGGCCTTCGACCTCGTTGCGCCAGTACGCACGGAATGCCAGGATTTCGGCCTGACTCGCGACCTGGCCGGCGTAGATCATGTTCTGCGGCTGCGCGTTGCTCGCCGCGTTCGCCGCGTAGCGCCCGACGCCGAGCTTCCAGCTGATCGCGTCGTAGGCGATCTCCAGCGGACCATAGCCGTAGGGCGTCTCGCTGCTCGGGTTGATCCGCATGTAGACGATGTCCTCGGCCGACAACTGCTTGGCGTTGAGGTCCGCCAGGATCGAGCCGCCCGTGTAGCCCAGCGCCTGCAGGAAACGTACCGATTTCGGGTTGCCATCCCACTTGATGACGGGCCGGATCGTCGTTGCGTCCACCGGCCAGATCCACAGCGGCCGGGCGGCGTCGCTGCTCTGCGCATGCTCGAGCACGCCGGCGCCCGTCACCAGGGCATCTTCGATGAGTTGTTCGAGCAGCGATCGGAAGCTGTCCGCCGCGTTCGGCTGCCGCAGGCAAGCCGCGACCACCTCGGCCTGCGCTTCAACGCTCTTGCCTTTGACGCCATCCGGCTCGACCGTCCACTCCAGGGCGGCGATGGGGTTCTTGATCGCGTTGATCGCGCGCCGTGCATAGATCGTGCGCGAGAAGTACCGCAGGTTCGTCGGCGTCGGCTTCGGCGTACCCAGCGTGCGGTTCTGCCCCATCAAGCTGACCAGCTTCGGGTACGCCAGGGACTCGCGCTCCGGCTGGTACCGGCGGCGCGCGGCCCAGAGTCGGATGTCGGTCAGAAGTCCCATGCGGTCACGCGAAGAAGGTGTTGTTCGGGTCGGAAAGCATCAGCTCAGTGAGCGCCCACACCAGCGCATCCATGCGGTTCGGCGACTGCTTCGCGGTCGTCGGGTCGTACTCGCAGCATTCATCCTCGAGCTTCGGGAGGCTCCCGACGTGCGACACGCGGCCCTGCTCATAGAGCGCCGCGACCGGCTCGGCGCGGCTGAATTTGCCGACGCGGGCGTGCACGCGGCTGAACGACAGATTTGCGTCGACGGCACGCATGACGGTCTCAATCAAGTCGCCGCCGTTGTTGCCTTCGGCGACCACCCGATCGGCGCGGTAGTGGTGATACGCGCGCACGGCCAACTCGGCCCACGCGCTCGGCGTATCACGCAGCGTCAGATCATCCAGCACATATCCGCGGCCGTCCTCACCCAGCCCAGCGACCACGATACCGGTTTCGTCGCTGTTGTCCGAACTCGTCACCGCAGGATCCACGGCGACCACGATGCGCCGCATCGTCGGTGGATGCTGAACGCGCGTTGCGTCGAATGCGGAACGTTGCCACAGCGCGCCCGGGTTGTCGTCCAGGATCTCGGCGTTCATTTCTTGACGGCCGAGGCGCGTGCCTTCGTACTTCGCCTTGATCGCCGCTAGGAACGCCGCCGCCAGGTTCTGCGCGTTGTCCAGTGTCTTGCCGCGCGTCACCGCTGTTCGTGGGTCGGCGATCAGCTCGCGGAGCTGCTTTGTCGGCCGTGGCGTCGTTGACACAACCTGCCGGGGATGCCGACCGAGGCGCAGGCCGAACTGCAGTTGATCCCACGTATCGGCGTACTTCCACGCGCACAGCTCGTCAGCCCAGGCGGCGTCGTGCTGCGGCCCGCGCAGGCGATCCGGCTCCTCGGCCGAATACGTCATCGCGATCGCGCCCGTGTGAAACGTCACGCGGCGTTTGCTGGGCTCATACACCGGGCGCTGATGTGGCGGGAAGATCGCCAGCAAGCCGGACTCCCCTTCGATCATCGTGTCGCGCACGTCCGCCGCAGTCGGCCCGACGAGGGCGATGCGTGACGCGGTCTTGTCCTCGACCTGCATGCGCACCCACTCTGCAGCGGTGCGCGTCTTGCCGAAGCCGCGACCGGCCAGCAGGAGCCAGGTTGTCCAGTCGCCCGGGGGTGGAAGCTGGTCATCGCGCGCCAGCAGCTCGCGCCAGTCATGCGCCAGCGCCTCGATTTCCTCGGGCGGCCATGTCGCGATGTCGGCGTCGAGCGCGGACCGCTGCGCCGGCGACATCGCCGCAATTCGGTCGCGCAGGCGCATCAGGGCGCCTTCGGGATGCGCTCCAGTGCCGACGCCAGACGCTGACGCGCGTCGACGGCCACATCCACTTTCACGGTCGGACGGTCATCCAGCCAACCCATGATCTTGCCCAGCGTTTCGCCCGCTTTCTGCTGGCTGTGCATCACGACTTCCTCGCCGTCCTTCGTGCGCTTGTAGCCGGCCAGCAGCGCAGCCGCCTCAGGCGAGAGGTCGCGTGAGTCGCGGATGATGACGCGGCCATACCCTTCGCCTCCGCATTCCGGGCAATCCGGATGCGGCGGTCGACTGCGCACGAATCCGACACCGCCCGTTTCATCGGGCATCGGCTTGCCGGCGTCGACGGCCTTTTGCTGCGCTTCCAGCAGCTCGGCTGTCGTCCATTGGTAGGCGTGATTCAACCCCCAGCAGTGCCGGCAGTTGCCGCGCTTGTACTCGACCAGATCGCGCGGGTCCGCAACGAACTGACGCCGCCAGCGGGCCAGGAACTCGTCGCGGGTCATTTCGAGTTTCGGCTCGATCTTGGCGCGTTCCGCAGCGATGGCTGCGGCCACGTTATTTTTCGTGATGAGCTGGCGCCCGATATTCGGGTCGGAATACCCGGCCCGGCCGGCGGCCTGCGTGGCGTTGCCGTCCTTCATGTACTCCAGCACAAACCGGCGCTGCTTGAGCGTCAACTTCCCGGCCGCACCTTTTCCCTTCCCCGCCGTCTTTGCTGCGCGCTTCTTCGGGGTGGCTGCCATGGTTGTATTTGGTGTTGCCGCGTGCCTACATCCATCTACCCGGCTGAGGAGTCATGGCCGGAGGCGTGCATCACGGGCTGCCGCGCTTTTTCTGCCCAAGCCCGGCTAGGGAGTTGTAAATTTGTGTAAAACAGGCTTGTCCGTACTTGCGGACAACAATGCGATGTCCTAATATTTGGTCATGCGCAGGGCAATCAGGCCCGCGCGAACTAGCAACAGGAGGCCCATCATGGGTGCAACATACGATCAAACCGCCGCGATCTACGCTCGGCAGCGCGAAAACAAACTGCGCGAGTTGCTGCGCAGGGATTACGGAGCACGCAAATACCGGCTGGCCGGAAATGACGTGCACATATACGGCAAGATGCCGAACACCAACATCGTCGGCTGGTATGTGCTCGGATCTCGCGAGTATGTTGAGCGCGACTATCAACTGTGAGCCGCTTGCTTGTAGAGGTCGGAGAGGCCCTGTACGGGTCTCAGTGGCAGTCCGCGCTCGCCCGTGATCTGCAGGTGTCCGACCGCACGGTGCGACGCTGGGTTGCTGGGGTATATCCCATGCCATCCGGGGTGTACGTCGATCTGCTACGACTCGCGCAAGAGCGTGCTGCAGCGCTTGATGCGCTCACTGAGCGCCTGCGGGAGCCTGCTGCGGGATGATTTCCGGAGGACACCGGGCATGAAAAAACCGCCTCGTGGGCGGTTTTGACCGTGCGGAGACAGTTTGCCTCATACGGATTACTTGTGATTCTGCGGCATGAATGCCGCAGTGTCAAGCCCTCATGCCAGCTCCACCTCGATCAACCCAGCCGCCTGCAGCCGGTCCTCGATCTCGCGCCACGCGCGGTCTTCGATCGGGCCGATCCACTTCTTGACCTTCGCGTTAAGCCGCTCGATGGTGTCGCGGCTGACTCCGCACTTGTCCGCCGTGATGCCGACGTTGACCTTCGCGCCACAGGCCCGGCGCACGGCGTCCTGACGCGCAGTCTCGTGCTCCAGGCCGCCGACTGGCGCCAGTGACTCGGCGCCCAGCCAGCGCACTGCAGCGCGATACAGCGGATGCGGGACGGTCGCCTCCTCGCGCAACAGGTGATGCGGCTGCCGCGGTGGGCACGTTTTCAGGATCAGCACGGCCGCCGGCGTGTCGCTCATGCGCGCGAGGTGCTTGAGGACGTTCGCCGCTTCGCCCGCGACCTCTTCCATGCCGTGAAGGGCCGACAGGAGCGCGGCGCTGTGCATCCCGACCTCGTCGGGCTCTTCAAGCACGCGGCTGTTGCGCGACTTGCGATCCGCCGAGGGGTCGTACTGGTCCTGCCAGCTCGAATGCGCAGGGCGGTCATGCGGCACGAAAGCGCAGATCAAGGCGTGGTGCGCGGAACGGTACGTCATGCTCTCTCCTGGCACTCTGGGTGATTCGTGCAGCGGTGCAAGCGCAGCGCGTGCGGGCCGATCGGCTTCGTGCTCGGGCGCTGCGCTTCGCGGCCAGTCCACGTCGGGTGGTTGCACCATGCGACACCGCTGAATGGATTGCTCTGGCGCCACGGGCAGCGCATGCAGGATTTCTCTTCCAGCTCGGCGATGATCTCTGCCGGATCGGCGTTCCAGCGGGTCACAGCTTTGCGCCTTGAATCGTCTGCTGCTGCGCCAACACCCGGTGCTGAGCTTCCTCGATCGGCTTGCGCTGCCATTTCACAAGCCGCGCGAGGTTGAACACGCTGTTCGTCGCGGCGAGCATCTTCTTGCGCTGCTCGTACTCGCGATTCGTTCGATCGGCGTCGCGCGCCGGCTTCTTCACGTCGCGCCCGGGTCCGATGGCGTAGACCGGCCGCGGGTAACGGCCTTGGCCTTCGGCGTCGTAGACCCAGCCGCTGATGTGCACGCGCTTTCCGTAGCGGGGCGACTCCGAGCGCAGGCTCAGCATCAGTCGCGCGACGAGGTTCTTCCCGGCGCCGATCTGCGTTTCGATTTCGCGGCGCGTCATCGGCCCGTCTTCCCGCAGGATCGCCAGAACGCGGCGCGTCGCGTCGCCATAGGCCGGAAGATCGAACGCCCGGTTGTCGGTACGCGGCGGCAGTGCGTCGGCTCCCGAGCCGGCTGCCCAGACGCGTGCCCACGTCCGCGGCGATTCGCGGTCGTGCGATCCGATGTGCACCAGGCCGCGCTGGTGGAGGGCATTGAGTCGGCGCCGCAGTGCGTGCACATCGCGCCCGGTGCGTTCGGCGATTTGGCGCACGGTCGCTGGCAGCAGGCCGAGCAGTTCGTGAGGCTTGATGGGGGAAGTCATGGTGTCAGGTGGGAAGTGATGGTGCGTGCAGTTGCGTGCACCGCTTGGTCATGCTATCGGCTCCAGAGTCACGTGCACCGATCCGCCGTCAATCTGTGCGCCCCACTCGACGACCGTCTGGCGAATGCATGCGTCATCGAACCGGCACGCTGCCGCGATGCCATCGAGGGGGGCCTTGAGGGATGCGACGAGGTTGTCCTGATCGCGCCGACGCTTGTCGGGCGGAGACAGGCGGATGGTCAGGCGCAGGTTCGACGCCTCGCGCAGTTCGGCGCGATCCGAAATCGGCGCGGCCCAGGCCATGACGTAACCCACGCGGCGCGCTTCGCCGGCCAGCTTCGCCCGGGCGCCCCAATGCAGCCGTGCATTCGGACTCAGGCGCCGGTCGGGCCAGGGAAGGACGATCATCATCGGGACATCTCCAAGGGTTGTTGTGCCGCGATCGCGCCGCGGCGTTGCAGTTCTCGCAGGGTGGTGGTGTCGGTCATGCGGCGGCCTCCGGTGCGTTGGTGCGCAACGCGTCGACGGCCTCGATGCGGCGACCGATCCAGCGCACCACAGGAACCGCCCAGCTATTCCCGATCGCCTTGTAGCGCGGGCCATCGGCTGCCATCAACGTCCAAGTTCCGTCGCCGTTTTCCTGCCACATATCGGCAGGACGCAATCTGGTAATGCGACGCCTCTTGTAGGTTCGGACAGGGATGCGCGTGTAATTTCTCGGGAACCCTTGGATCGCCTCGCATTCAGTGGGCGTCAAGCGCCGAACTTGCATGCCGACCGCAACAGACGTTCCTTCGCATTTCCCCTTGTCCAGGGTCGGCGCACAGGCCGATGGATTCATGCTGTTGCACGCACTGGCCCAAGACTGAAACGCCACCGGCACCAGCGGCGTCCCGCGCCCCGTTCCGTCCTCGCTCGCGTCGAATCCTTCGCCGCGCAGGCTGTGAGCGACAAAGGTCTCGCTATCGAAATCCTGCCGGTTCCCGTGGTGCGTCAGGCACGTCGAGACATCAATCGGTCCGGCTGTGTTGCCGCCGCCGAACGCCTGCGGAATCAATCCTCCGTCGCAGTCGAAGTCCGTCCCGAGGCCACCTCCTCCAGTGCTGCGGCTAGGGATGGTGGGAGCGACTTCCCGCGCTTCTCTGCGCGGCGCAGGATGCCCTTGCAGGCTGTGGCGCTCAAAAAGTACCGCTGCGGCAGATCGCCAGTCTCCAAAACATCCGACAACGAACACGCGACGGCGGCGCTGTGGAACTCCGAAGTGCTGAGCGTCCAGAACCCGGTAGGCGAACCCATACCCGAGTTGGCCCAGCATCCCGAGGAAGGTTCCAAAATCCCGTCCTCCGTTGCTCGACAGGACGCCGGGGACGTTCTCCCAAACCAGCCAGCGGGGCCGATATTTGCCAGCAATGGCGCCAAAGGTAAGCATGAGGTTGCCACGCGGGTCATCCAGTCCTTTTCGGAGTCCGGCGACGCTGAAAGACTGGCAGGGAGTTCCTCCGCAAAGCAGGTCAATTGATGCATCGGGCCAGTCCTTGAACTTGGTCATGTCGCCGAGGTTCGGCGTGTCGGGATAGTGGTGCGCGAGCACGGAACACGGGAATGGCTCGATCTCGCTGAATGCGCAGGCTTTCCAGCCCAGCGGGGTCCATGCAACCGATGCGGCCTCGATGCCGGAGCAGACTGAGAGGAATTTCACGCGCCGGTTCCTTTGTTGAGCTCCGCCAGCTCGCGCTGCGCGCCGCGGCGTTGCAGTTCGCGCCAGTGCTCGAGCTTGATCTCCTCGGACAGTCGGCGCCGATTCCCCTTGAACGCCTGGATCCACGGCTTGCGATCGTCGAACGGCATCGCCAGCACATGGCGCGCCAAACAGCGCAACTTGTGCGCCTCGCTCCAGGTGCAGTCTTCCGTCATGGGGTTGCATGGGGACGCTCCGCACATCAGCTTCCCCGGTAGCTGTCCCAGGTGAACGGGATGTACACGCCATCGTCTTCACGCAGCCGGTCGAAAACGCGCTCGCCGAGGAACTCCTTGACACCATCGATCGCGAGGTTCGAGACGAGCACGACCGACTTCCGTTGCTCGTACCGGTCGTTCAGGACGTCGAACAACAGGAGCTTCTCGGTCTCGCTGCCGAACTGCACGCCGATCTCATCGATCACGAGCAGATCGGGTCGAACGAAGCTGCGGATCGCTTCGGATTCCGTCTCAACGCTGTCACGGGACCAGGTCTCCTTGATCCGTCGCACGAGCCGGATCGCGGTCGTGAACACCGCATCGCGGCCCCCATGGATCGCCGCGCTGGCGATGGCGCAGGCCAGGTGCGTCTTCCCGTTGCCGGGACGCCCGCAGAACACCGCCGATCGGCCGGCCTCGGCGCGCTCGGAAAGCGCCGCCGATAGTTCGAGCGCGAAGTCGAGCGCCTTGCGCTGGCCGTCATTCGTCACGCGATAGTTGTCGAGACCGCATCCGACGAACCGAGGCGGGATGCCGGACTGTGCGATGCGCATCTCGGCGCGGTCGCGGTTGTCCTGCTCCTGCTGCAGGCGCCTCTGGGCATCCATCCGCGCCGCGTTGCACACTGGGCACGGAGTCCAACGTCCCGCGATGCTGCGCGCCAGGTAGTCGCCGTGCTCGTCGCACGTCCGCTGTTCCGCCGGCAGTGCGCCGATCAAGCTGCCGATGCTCTCGCTCATAGCCGTCCTCCAGGTCCGTAGTCGATCGATGCGAAGTTCTCGACCTTCGGAGCGGGCCGCTGCGCTCGATGGTCGGCCTTCAAGGGGAACAGGTCCTGCCATCCGTTGACGGTGCTCTGGTCGAGCACTGCGGCGATGTCGTGGCCGCCCTGGCGCATCGCGTCGAGCTTGGCGATCAGCAACTCTCGGGCACGATCGGTCGGCGGCTTCCGGATCTTCGTTCGCATGGCCAGGAATCCCGACCACGCTTCGGTTGGCATCCAGTCCGGCAAGGGCGAAGGCGAAGCCGGCGCCTTGGTTTTCCGTTTACCGTCTCCGACTCCGTTTTCGTCTCCGACTCCGACTACGACTACGGGCACAGCCGTTTGCGGTTGCGCGCAACTGTTTTCAGTTGCATTCAAGTGCGATGATTCGAGGCCAGATGGTGGCAACGGGAATTTCGGGTCCGAACGAGTTGTCCAGCGCGTATCCAGCATCTGCAAATAGGGTTTTCCGTCGACGACGTAGAGAGCGATCAGTCCGGCCTTCTCGCACGCAGCGATCCAACGGGAGATGTCGGCCTCACGCACGCGGTCAACCCGCAGCGGATAGAGGGACGTGCGCAGGATCGACATTCGGGCGTCATAAAGCCCGTGGTCATCGACCTTGCTCATCAAACGCCGGTAGAACACCTCGGCGGCGAAATCGAGTTGCTCGACCCGTTCGCTCGTAAGGATGCCCTCCCGGACGAGGCGACTAGGCATTCGCGTCTGCTCCGACCAGACCCGGCAATGGGACGAACGGCAGAGCGGGCCGGAAGACCGCCTTTTCGGGAGCTACCCTAGCCATCGTCGAACCGCTCACGCGTACAGCTCCTCGATCGTGGCCGCCAGCAGATCAAGCTCGGTCATCTTCAGGATGCGCAGGTAGGTGCGATCGCCGTGAATACCGTTCTTGCCCTGGTGGCAGTCGTCGTGACAGAGCGGGATGGTCAAAGTGTCAGCGGCGCGTTGGGCGCCCCCCTGGCCTTCCCGGATGTGATGCACGTCGGTCTTGCTGGTCTGCTGGCGGCCGAGCAGCCTGCAGCAGATGCAACGCATCCCGGCGATGCGGGCCATGTGGCGTTTTCCGGCGGCGCTCATGCGGCCTCGACCCAGCAATCGGCCATGCGCTCGATCTGGCCGGGCTCCATGTTGGGCCAGTAGCGCTTGGCGATGTAGGCGCACAGGGCGCCGATGACCTCGTGGAAGCGGCCTTCATCCATCGACTCGAAGGCGAGGCTTTGCGGGACGCGGTAGACGCATGGACCGATGCCGGGGAAGTTCAGCGACAGGTCATCGCAGCCGATGCCCGCTTCGATCTGCAGGCGCTTGAGGACGCTGTGCGCGTCCAGTCCCTCGAATGCTTCGATGTTCTCGGCGACCAGCGCGCCGAGCTGATGGGCCAGTCGATGGAAGCGCGGATTGCGCGGCTTGCGGATCTCACCGGCAACGATGTCGCCAACCCGGTAGCCGCGGCGCCGAAGTTCCTGTTCGGCGAACGCATCGGCCGGCTGTAGCGCGCCCTTGACCACGCGCAGCATCACGCGCTGGGGCTGGCGTTTTGGAGCTGGGAGGGCGCTCACGCGGCTTCCTCGATCTCAAGTTCCAATTCCCCATTGGGGGCCTCGAACCGAACGCCAGCCGCCGCGGATTCGACATTCTTGACGGCCTGGCGGTAGTAACTCGCTTTCAGTTCCCATCCAATTCCACGGCGCCCATTTGTGACCGCGCCATAAACTTCGGAGCCGACGCCCATGAATGGAGTCAGGACGGTTTCGCCTGGATTGCTGCGAAGCGCGATCACGCGATCAATGACATCCAGTTGCAGGGGATGGACGTGCTTTTCGTCGTTGGCATCACGAGCCGCCTTGAAAGGCAGCACTCGGTTGAGCCGAATGTCGTCCCACATGCAATCGGCGTACTGGCGCCAGATCCAATGCGAGAACCGGTTCTCGGTCTGCTTTCCTTTCCAGCCTCGATACGGAAGCACCTCGGCGGGAGGCATGCGTTCGCCGGCGTACTCGAGCATCCCGACTGGATGCGCAACAGGTATGGGGTTCTCGCCGTCCCGACGGAAGAGAAGCAGGTAGTCCGCCGAAGCGACGCCGCAATCCATGCTGTCGGCCACCAGCGAAGCGTGCGCGAGGTTCTTCTGCATCGTGCGAAGGCGAACCGCCAGCGGCTCTTTCCAGATCGCGTGGCGCCCGGCGTACTTCCAGCCCTCGCGCTCATGGAGTCGGATGATGTCGCCCGGGAAGTCAATCAGGGAGTCGGTGCCGCTGTTGCTGCGAGGTACTTCCATGCAGTGAACGGCGGACATACGGCCCGGCATCGTCACACGGGCCAACTCGCGGACTACGAACGCATAGTGCTGAAAAAACGTGTCGTAATTTCGACAGTTGGACAGGTCGCGATCGTCGCTGCTGTAGTGATACAAGCCACCGAAAGGCGGCGAATACACCGACAGGTGCACGCTCCCATCTGGCAGCCCCTGCATCCCCTCGATGCAGTCTCCCTGGTAGATCGCGTATTTGTCGCTCACGCGCTGATCGGACACAGCCATTGCGGGATCTCCTGATTTTGAGTGAAAGACGGCATGCGGGGAACGGCCGTTGCGGCGTTCATCTCTGCAACCAAAGCGGAGAACATGGCGTCAGCCTGCACGGCCTTTCGCTGCATGTTTCTCAGAGCGCCGCGACCGCCTTCGGTCGTCACGATGTCTACGCGAACTGGCTCCGTGCGGCCAAATCGGAGGAACCGACGCACCTTCTGGTAGTAGCCTTCATAAGAGTGCGAAGGAAAGTCAGTCATGTGGCCGCAGTGCTGCCAATTCATTCCGAAGCCGGCGATCTTCTGCTTAGTCACAAGCACTCGGAACTTGCCATCCGAGAAGCCGAGCAGCTTTTCCTCTTTGGCCTCATCACTGTCGCGTCCACTCACCTGGACCGCGCCGGGGATCAACTGCTCGAGCAAGTCCCCCTCTTCGTTCAGGTCACACCAGGCGACCGCCGGCATTCCGTGAGCGCAAATCAACTCAGCGGCCTTCTCGCAGCGCTGTCGTACCGTTTTTCGGCGTTCCTCTCGTTCCTCGCGCAACCCAGCTGCAGGCAGCGCGAACAGCATCCCATCCATCTGGGTTTCACAATCGACAAGGTGCTCGACCTCTTGGAGTGGCGGAAGCGCAAACGCCCCGTCATCGAACCCTAGGTCGGAGGGGCGACGCATTGCGCGCGCCCAGCTGCACACCCACCGCCAGAACGGAAGTTCAGCGTGCCCCTTGAATCGCCACCGGTTTGCAGATCCCATGTAACCACGCCCGGTGCTGCTGTTGTTCAGGTCGTTACGGAAGAACCTGTTCAGCATGTCCATATGCCCCAAGTAACCGAGGGCCTCGGAGGACGTTCCGAGCTCGATGTAATCGTTGGGGGCGGCTGTCGCGGTGCCGAGCAGACGATAGGGGAGCTTGCGATCGAACTCCGTGATCTGCGCGCGGCGCGATCCGTCGAAGTTCTTCAGGATGCTCGATTCGTCGTTCGCGGTCCCTACGAAGTCATCTGGGCTGAACAGATGCAAACGCTCGTAGTTCACGATGTTGATGCCAGGGCGCACCGTTCCATCGCGCGCTTGATGAGCCTCGATTCCGAACTTGTCAGCCTCGCGCGCGAGTTGCGCGCCCACAGCGAGTGGCGCCTTCAAGAGGACATTGCCGCCCGTCTTGCGAACCACGTTGTGCGCCCAGACGAGCTCTTGCAGCCCCTTCCCAAGCCCGCAGTCCTCGAAGAGCGCGGCACGCCCCTTGCGGAGCGCCCACTCCACCATGAATGACTGGAACGGAAAGAGAAAGTCCGGCATCCAGATCGGATCGAACCCATGGTCGCCGTCCATTTGTGACTTCTCGCGCAGGAACTGCAGATAAGGATCTGCCTGCGGCATGTCGTTCAGCGTCATGCCAACCCCGCCCGCTGCATCGCGCTCTGCAACTGCTGGTGCAGCCGCTTCACTTCGTCAAGCGCCGCATCCGTCTTCTCCGGCGCGTAGAACTTCGCGATCAGGTACTCAATCGGCGTCCGGTCGCCAGTCGCGGCGATGTAGCGCTCCAGGCTGTCCACGCTGAAGTGCCGCGACGGATCCTCGGAAAGCTGCACGGAGAGGTTGCTCGGCGCTTGGTCGAGGTCGATCGCCACGCGCTTCAGCCCGCGCTGATAGACGCCGGTGGCGACGCACTCGCGCAGGCTGCTGTAGCGCTCCGTGATGCCGGGCTCGAACGACAGCGTGAGCTGGTTCTCCGGAGGCTTGATATGTGCTGATTTCATCGCGTGTCACCGGTTATCAATGGACGGCCGAAGAATGCGAGGCATGCCCTCAACCAACGATCACCGCCGTCACGAACCCGCGCATCGGCAGTTCATGCGACGGCTGATGCCAGAACATGCGGGCGGCCAGAGACTCCGCGGTGTGGAACGCGCCCGGGTTCTCGGCGCGCATGCGCTCGGTCACGAGGTCGATCGCGCGGATGCGGTCATCGCTGCCCGGCGCGCCGACGGCTGCGGCGTCCGAGAGTTGTTGGCGGTGTTCGGGGGTGTGCATGACTCAGAGCCTTTCGAGGAGGCGCAGGAACAGCTCCGGCGCGCGGCGAATGAAGGGGACCAGCACGAACTCGCCGACCAGAACACCGATCGCAGAGCCCGCGAGGGCAGAGAGAAAAGCCGCATGTGCGCTCATCGCTCACTCCGAAAAAGAAACGCCCGCGCCGGACACACGCCTAGCGCGGGCCAAGAGCCCGCAGTGAAAGGAAGGAAGCTGCGGGAGGGGGATCATCATTTCGCGGACTCGGCCACCTTGACTGAGGCACCGCGCTTGGCGCTGCAGTGAAGTGCATGCAGCCGAAGTAGCTCGATTCCGATGTTGGCTGTCGGCTGAGCGGACGCGCCGCGGTTAAGGTCGCTGATCGTCGATTGCGCGCAGCCAACCAATTCCGCCACCTGTACTTGTGTCAGGCCGGCGGCGCGGAGGTCACTGATGAGGTTTTGCCAGTTCACAAGAGCAAGAATATCGATGCACCGTTTTTGTGTCAAGCGGCTCGCCACCATCGTCCAGAAAAAAAATGCGCGAATGGCTCGAAAACCGACAACCGACTATGGAGCACGCCTCCGGCAAGCACGTGCGCACGCCAAGATGACGCAGGCGAAGGCTGCGGAAGAACTGGCGATGAGCCAGGGCACGCTGAGCGAGCTGGAGCGCCAAGGACACGGCTCGACGTACACGGCCGCGCTGGCGTCCCTCTTTGGCGTGAACAGTCTCTGGCTAGAGACTGGCGCCGGCAACATGCTTGATCCAGAGCAATCGCCCATCTCGCCGCGCGAGACTGCATTGCTGGAATTCTTCCGCGCGCTCACGCCAGAGCAACAAGATGACGCGCTGCGCCGACTTCAAGACCAGAAACAGCTCAACGAGCAGCTGCTAGCCCAACTGCGCAAGACCCTCCGCGCTTGAGAGGCTACTGGGCGCGTTGCCGGGCCGCTACGTGCGGCCCTTCTTTTTTCTGCGTTTTCCCTAGTCTCGCAAAAAAATAACGGTTGCCCGTTGACAGAAGTTATCGGTGCGCCGATACTTCATCTCAACGCATCGCACACCGCGGCGCGAACAGGAGGTGAAGACCATGATCCGCAACAGCAAGCAGCAGTGGGAAGTCGGCCAGACGGTCCGCGCCGGCTTCGTATCGGTTGTCGTCAAAGCCAAGTGCTTCGCGCCAGGCGACGGCTTGCCTGACCTCTACATCTGCGCGAACGCGGGCGGCGACAAGCTGTATGCGTTCATCCCGCACAACGGCCTGACCCGGATCACCGTCGACGAGGCGCGCGATGCCATCGCTGTGCACGAACGCCACGCGGCGCGGCTGGCCGCACTGGCGATCGCCAAGGCGCAAGCCGCTCGCGAAATCGACGCGCTGTTCGCCTGAAGGGGAAGGTGATGGCATCGAAGATCACCGCTTACTGGCTACACGCTGGCACCGAGTTCGAGGTCAACGGCGTGTACTACCCGTCGTTCCGCGGCAATGCCGAGGAACCGCCCGAGGAAGCCTGGTTCGACGCTGAACGCTTCGCGGTCGGTGGCGTGGACATCACCGAGTTGGTGCGCGGCTACTACATCCGTCGCGGCGACAAGTTCATCCCGCTGTGGGATCAGGCGTGCATCGAGATCACCGACGACTGCGAAGCCGGTCGGATGCGGAGGGCAGCATGAAGCGCGAATACGACGACGCCTACACCGCTCTGCGCGATACCCCGCAGCGGAGCGCGCTGAGTCCGGTCGAGCGGCCCGGACTGCTCGCGAGCGTCGCCGGATTTCTCGGCGCCATCATCGAGCGGCTCGCCCCGCTTCTGACCCTGTGCGCGCTCCTGTTCGTCGTCGGCTACTGGGTCGAGACGTTCCGCGAGCCGCACTGGTGGGGTGACACGCAGCGCCTGTTCCGCGGTTCCCTGATGCTCGCTTTCGTGTACGGGGGCTGCCGCGCCTTCCTGTGGGAGCCGAAATGAGCAAGCACACACCGGGGCCGTGGTCGGTTGACTACCGCACCGTCAAGAACGCCAAGGGCGAAAGCATCTGCAGTGCCGGCAACAACCGCAAGGTCTGGGGCGATGAACTCGACGCAAGCCTGCGCCTGATCGCCGCCTCTCCTGCGCTTCTGGAAGCGGCTGAATACGCCCGCGACATCCTGGACCGCGGCCGGGGAAAGCAAGCGACGCTGCGTGCCATCGAACGCTTGGATGCCGCCATCGCCGCCGCGACTGGGGAGCCGAAGCCATGATGACGCAACCCCGACTTCTTCGGCGCCACGCGATCCGGCTCTGGCACGGCAACCGCCGGAATGCTCGCGAGTGGCTGCGTGCTGTCGGCGTTGTGCGCTCGACGGAGGGCGGCTGGATCCTCGACGGCGGTGCGTCGTGGCGCGTCCGCGGGAGCATGTGATGAACAGCCGCGACATCCGCCGCGCCCGGCGCCAGTCCCCGAAGCGCAACCCCGACGCCCTCGAAGCGCTCCTGCGCCGCAGTGAGCGCGGCGAACTCGACTTCGGCGACTGGCCGCTGCCGGCGCCGCTGAACCAACCGCTCAACCAACGCAAGGAGCAGAGACGATGAAGATCATCCCCATTCGCGCGAGTTCGCTTGGCGAATTGTTCGATTGCCCGGCCCGCTGGAGCGCAAAGCACCTTGACGGCTTAACGATGCCCAAGAGCGCGGCCGCGCAGCTCGGGACTGCGGTGCACGCCTCGACCGGCGCATTCGATTCCAGCCGCCTGCCCGGCGGCAGCCCGATCACGGCCGACGACGCCGCCGGCGCATTGGTCGATGCCATCAACCACCCCGAGGAAGACGTGGACTGGGAAGACACCGCGCCGCGCGACGCCGAACGCATCGGCCTGGCGCTCCATTCCCGCTACTGCGCCGAAGTCGCCCCCGCTCAGACCTATCGCGGGGTTGAGGTCAAGTGCGAGAAGCTGGAGATCCCGGATCTGGGAATCGCGTTGACCGGTACCACCGACCGGGTGCGGGAGACGCCCCAGGGCCTGGGCATCGCCGATCTGAAGACTGGCGGTCGTGCGGTCGGAACAGATGGCCGCGCCGCGACGCAAGGCCACGCGCTACAGCTCGGCGTGTACGAGATGCTGGCGCAGGAAGCCATGGGGCTGACCATCACCGCACCGGCGCAGATCGTCGGCCTGAACACCGG
>JAEHJW020004126.1_pt2 | contig 21142 bp, 28 predicted proteins | sample 9271431 | NCBI WGS metagenome assembly JAEHJW02 | reverse complement strand
CCTCCTCTTGCGTGAGGAAGTGCTTGCGTCTGCGGTACTTGACCGCGTGGTCCACAACGGCGCTAGCGGCTGCTAGGTCAAACGAACAAAGCGAGGGTGTAGTCATGGCAATAACCTACTCAGAGTCGCGCGACACTCGCGGGCGCGTGACGGATGCTGTTAAGCGTGAGACTGTCGCTCAGATATTGCGCGGCGACGTATCGCTAGCCGACGCCGCCAGGCGCCATGGCGTGCAGTCGTACCAGCTACACGCTTGGATAGGATACATAGCGCTGCGCTTCCCAGAGACAGTCCGAGACTCAATAGACAGGAGGTTTCCGAGCGTATCGCTAGCAGCTGCAAAGCCACAAGATAACGGAGACAACGCAAAGGCAATGGCGGCTGAGATAATCACGGAAGTGCTCACTAATCTATTGGGGCGCAAGCAGTAGCTCCGCGCGTAGGGCCTTTCGGCCCTGCGCACGTCGCTAGTAGCCGCTAGTGAATGGTAGCCGTGGGAGGAACGGCGCGCGTATGCGGACGCACCACTCCAAGCGTCTCCACGAAGAACCGCTCAATGCCGTCTCGGGCCTCGCGGCTGAAGCCGAGCGCGACGAACGCGCGGCCGCCATGCACAACGGAAGCGTGCGCGGTTCCTGCCATGAGCCGCTCCGCAAGGCAGACTGTAGCCATGGCCGCAACGGCATAGGCCGCGTCCGGCGGCTCGGCCGCGAAGGGCGGATGCGCCACCATCACTACCATGCCCGCCAGCGTCGCATCACTCGCTGGCTGTATCTGCTTATATAGCGCGCTAGCTACCTCGGGTGTAACCAGCTGCTCAAGCAAGTCTACGGCGTCCTCTGCGGCCGTAATAATCGGATGGTTTAGCAGCGACTCAGTTTGTGCCTTCATTTGGGAAACCTCTCTCACGTTGATAGCGCAACATAGCGCGCCCATAAAAGTACTATCAGGGAATAGCGCGGACTGTTAAGCGTGTGACGGAAAAAGAGCGCGGGCCGGTATGCGCCCGCGCTATGCCGTAAACCGTGCGGCCCTAGCCAGTAGCCTCTATGGCGCTAGCTACAGTCTGCCTGAGTCTCGCGATTAGTCTGCTTAGCGCCCTGTCCCTAAGCAGTCCGTCAAAGTCTAGATCGTTAATCTCAGGGAATATCACGCATTGGCCAATGTCTGGGAGCGCATCGCGTACGATGGCGCCCGTAAGCGATAACACACGCCCCCTGCCGCCGTTGGCAAAGTCCTCATATGCTACGTCGTCTACGTCAAGCCAGCAGAACGTAAGACGCCGAAAAGCGGCAGGGTGAAACGCGAAGGCAATCTTGCCTAGGTCAAGCGGCTCGCCATGCTCGCGCACCGCGTGACCATGCACTAGGCGCCCCGTATGGTTACCTTCGCCGGCAAAGAGCCGGTAAACCGCTACAGACACGCCAGACGCGTCAAGCGAGCGGACCACGGCCGCAACGGCGCGCGCATAGTTCAGCATGCTGTCGGCCCCTATATTAGCCGAGCAGGTGGCGGGCACCGCGAGAGTAATGCGCCTATCCGGCCGCGCATTGGCACGCATGCTAAACATGCACTCCGGGTCGCCGCTCAAGTACGCGGGAACGCACGGCATCGCGCCAGCGACTTCCATAGTCCAGTCTGGTAGTACTTCCTCGGCGGCCGGAAGCGTGTCTAACAACGCCGCAACGTTGGCCGCGCCCGCTTGCCATCCGTGCTGCGCCATATTTAGCGCAGCCCCATAGCTGGCGCCGCTCCATGCGTCAGTGTTTTTTCTTCCGTCACAGCTACCCTTAGACGGCTCCGTCTGTCTACGTGCAGCCTGCGCAACCCATGCGTCCCACGTCTGCGCGGGCCGTACTGTAAGCGTGCTTTTTGCCATGGTCTTACCGTCCTGCCGCTGCGCGCAATTTGGCTTCCGTGGTCTGGTCAATGCCAGCGTATACAGTCATGCGCTCAACGTCCGACTGAGGAATGGCCGCCTTGAGTAGCGCCGCGCCTTGCAGCGTATGACGCGGGGTAATCAGTACCTTGATACCCTCGGCCGCTACAGCCTTGCGGACAGACTGCACATACTCCGCCCAGCTACGGCCTTCCGTTCCGACCATATCCCGCTCAAGCTGTTCATCGTAATCGACCGCCATCCTTACGAACCGCGACAGCGTGGCACCGTCGATTTTATTGCGCCCGACGTAGTCGGCTGTAGCGCCCGCGCCCCAAGTGTTCGCGCTGGCGCACGTCACAAAGTCCGCATGCGCTTCCACCATGCCATCAGGGAACGCATAGCGCCCGTTAGCCAATGCCTCATTAAAGGCCGCGAATGCGCGCGGGTCTGACGCGTCGATATCGTCCCAGCCGTAAAGTCCGCCAAACTGGAAGGCGCGGCGAAACGGCGTCATGAGTGACGGGCACGTGGTCGGATCACCGGAGAAGTTTGGGGGGACAAAGCCGATAGCGTCATATTTGCTCTGGATTGCCGCCGTGGAATAGTACGGCAGACCTAATGCCTTGGCCGCCTGCGACTGCAAGTAAGACTTGCCAGAGCCAGACGGGCCGGACATCCAGACATGCAACCGGCGGCCGTCAACGCGAGTAGACAGGATGCGGCAGAGAGTCTCGAATTTCGCATGCTGCCGGCCTTCCATGCGTGTCTGAAGGTTTCCGACCGTGATATTCACGCATGCCGGAGTTACTCGGGCCTTTTCTACTTCCGCCGCGACCAGGGCGCGGACTTGCTCCATGTCTACGCCAGCGGACTGCGGGCGCGTCAGTAGCGCCACAATCGTTTGAGCGAGCGCGGCCGGGTCGGACGGCAGTGCGGACGCTGTAGCAGCGGCCGGAGCGGCAGCGGCAGACTCTGTGCTGTCTTGCGTGTCTGACCCTTCCTGTGCGGCTCCGGCGGCCGCGATGGCGTCAGCCTCGCGGATCACTCCAGACGCTACCGCGTCGTAGAGAGCCTTGCCTAGTTCGCCGTTGCGCATGTTGCGCACCACAGCGGAATCATGACCGGCCGCAGTGAGTAGCTTGCGGATAGCGTGGCGATTAGCAGAATTTACGGCAAAAAACATTGGTTTAGTCTCCGGTAGATAATGCGTTGTCTGATTTTTTGTCTGATTGATCGGCCGATTAGGCGAGAGCTTCGACTGTGACCATTGACACGTCAGGGACTTGGAGCAATTCCTCGGCAATGCTGTCCGCCGTTTCTTCCCGGCTATTGCCGTGTCTGGACACTGAGAGCTGCTCGGTCGATCCGTCCGAGAAGGCGAGCAAAACCAAGAACCTGTAAGTATTGAACATGCGATGCACTCCTATCCGTTACTAGCAACCTGCTAGTAATGCTTAGTATCGGCTATCCGCGAAGAAACGCAAGCCCTAAAACGAGACTTGCTTAGCATTTTTGGTTATGAGCAACCCCGCCGGAGTATCGCCATTCGATCTAAGCTGGGCGACCATTCGATATCGCACGCGGGGCGGCTATCGGAACGCATGGGGCGCATTGCGGACGGCTTGCGGCGCATTGAGCGCTGCTATTGGCGCACGGATTTAGACAGCCTGGCGACGTTCCTGCGGACACGGGAACGGCCGCTAATCGGACGCGAGCATGGCGACGTGTTGAGCATGGGACGCACAGCGGCTTGCCTGCTCGATCACAGAATCCAAGCCACGTTGCGCCAGCTGTTTAGACAGACTGCACTGCGCGCCGCGCTGTCTAAGCGTGTCTAAGCATGGTTGAACGGTAGCGTACGATGCACTGTGCTACTTGTCTAGCACACTGGCGCGTGTAAGTGATTGATTGTTATAGTGATGTCATAGCCTTTGAACGGCTGTAACTGCGCTTGCGTGCGCAATTGTGCTTGCCTAAACAATGATTGCCCAGGCAGACAACCCCGGTACCCCCGGTGCAGCGGTGCAAACGATTACGTACGCCCATTCAGCCACAAGAAGGCGAATAGAACCGGGCCGGATAGCGGCGAAGTCCTGATCGTATGCCAGGAGATGGCCCCAGAACGCGTCCTAATGGCCCAGGCGGCGACTTTTCGTATGACCCCCCTCCCTGATAGCGGCCTGCTAGTGGCCGCTTGTAGAGCGTCCTAGCGGCTAATAGGAGCGGTTACAAAATGTGACCACCTTCTAGTGCGAAATGGCGCCTATTGGCGCCTGGGGGGTTAACAAGGGTCGGATGGCGCCCGATATTACGTGTATGGGGGAAGTAATTCCCCCGAGCTGCTGGGGTGCCACCAGTGCTTTCGTGGGCAGCTTTACCAAATGCACGAATCTGGTCTCTGCGGACTCGGCTCAGTCAGTGTTCAAAGCCACTCAGAACGCTCCTAGCTGCGGGCAGAAGCTACTCAACCTACCCTGACAACGGCTCTTACTGGGCTGTGGGGGTAGGGGGGTGCTTTGCTCTCAGCTAGTCAGTATATCTGCTCTTAGAGCGAGTATTCCGAATGTCTCCGTAGGAGACATGAGGACAGTGAGATAGGCCCTGCGGCCTATCGAACGATACGAGCGGTCTGCTGAGCACCAGACAGTAATGCCGAAGGCATATACGAATATCCGTATATGGTCTTGTCTGCTGTGGCTGTCGCCACAGACTACGACTTACAGTGCTAGCTGTTCAAGTCTTTGCTGTCGTCTAATCGGCCTGTCTAAAAAGACGGCCGATATTCAACGTTTACTCAGCCTGTCTACAGGATAAAAGCCATTGAGCAAGTTTAACCTCGGCGCTGCGTCTGGATTCCCAGAGGCCGCCTCCTCGCTCCGCGAGGCACTGACTGACCGGGCAGCTACCGATGACCCCAATGGTATGGGGCCGGTGATGCGGCCCACTTACGACGTGCAGGCCGCTCCGGCGAGCGGCTTTGCCGACTACCACGACCGAGACCCCATTCGCATCCTCGATGGCGGGGCTGCGCCGACGGTAGTCAACATCCTTGCTGCCCTGGAGCTTGCGTAATGGGGCGCCTGTCTACAGCCGCCCGCAAGGCACTCCCAGGTTCAGCGTTCCTCGGGCCGCACAAGAGCTTCCCAGCTGAGGATGCGGACCACGCAGAGAAGGCCATCCAGCTGGCCCCGCGTGCCGAGAAGTCCGGCAGCATCAGCGCCTCCCAGGAGAAGTCGATTGTCAGCCGGGCCAAGGCCCGTCTCAAGGGCTTTAAGGGGCACGGCATCAAGTACCAGGGCCATACGGCCCACAAGGACTAGCCCGGTGAGCAATTCAACTAGCGGGATGGGCGGTCCTGGCGCGGCAACGGCCGGCGTCATGCCGAGCCTCGGCGGTGAGGCAGAGGTCGGCATGCAGATCGAGGAGCGAGCGGCCCGGCGTAGACAGATCGCCGAGGTGTTCCGCCGCGCTCCGATCAAGCACGGCCTCAAGATGCCGTCAATGATCCGGCACCCGAACGACAGCCACGGCGACAGTGGCATTCCTGGATTCAGCACCGGCCGCCGATTTCGCGGTCTAAAGGCGGAGTAGACAGATGGGATTTCGTGCATGGGGGCCTAAGAATAACGCAGTTTTCGCGCTGTCGGTCGCGGCCACCCAGATAGATGCTACGCAGCCAGTCGGGTTTTCCCAGGGCGGCGATCAGCTCAAGGTCTACAACTCCGGTGCTACGGACGTTCTTGTCGCTGTCTACTCTAATAGCGCCGGCGCTCCTACCCTGGCGTTCCCAGTGAGCGGCGCTCCGCCTGTCGGCGTGAACGGCGGGAGCGGACGTACTGACATCGTAGTGACGATGGTGCCGACGGGTGCAGAGAAGCAGATCAGCATGCCCGCCACGGCGGACAGCTTCGCCGCCATCGGCTCGGCCGCTGGCCCGAGCATCATCTACTTGCAGCGCGGGGACGGCTCGACCTAATGTCCGGCCAATCCGTGGATTTGGCCACAACGACCACTATCCCCGAAATTCCGGGGTCGCCGGCTACGCCGGCTGCCGCTAACGCCGGCAGGTGGGTAGCGGGGCAGTCGGGAAACCCGAAAGGCAGACCCAAGGGCACGCTGCTTTCCATGCAGCGCGACCTGGAAGGCGCCATCCGCGATCACCTGACCGCCGATAAGGTCAGGAAGATCGTAGACAAGATCGTAGACCGCGCCTGCAACGGGGATGTCAAGGCAGCCAAGCTGATACTCGACAAGCTCGTACCTAACGCCACCGACGCACCAGACGCCGGAGAGAGCGGGAGAACGATAGTTTTCAGGATTGAAAACGCAACATTCGCGGCCACGCCGCGCCATACGCAGGACGCCATCCCCCCGCCCATCGAAGGCGAAGTCACAGTAATCCAACAGGAAACCAATGGCTAGACAGATTCGCGCGTTCGGCAGTGTGCACAACACCAGCGGCGCCATGCAGCAGGACCACTCGCGCGGGAGCGCGGCCGGACGGCAGTTTGCCGATACCGGGGAGTTCATGACCGACGGTGGCAACAGCGCCGGGAAGGCCATGAGCGGCGTCCAGACCAACATCGTGCCGGACTTCCTTGGCCGTTCTGGCCAGCCGGACAACCAGTCCACCAATCGCCCGAAGGGTAGCACCTAATGGCTATCACCAAGTATCTGCCGTCCCAGTTCCGAGACCTGTTCCTCGGGGGCAGCAAGCAGGCCACGTTCTCTGTCACCCCCGCGTCAATCCTGACCGGAGCCGTGGGCTCCGTAACCGGCGTGTCATGGCGGGGCGCGCAGGTCGGCGACATCATTCTGGTGACGCTTGCTGCGCCTGTAGCCGGCGTGCACGCCTCGGGTGACGTTACTGCTGCCGGTGTTGTGGCATTCACGTTCGTCAACGCGTCGGGCGCCTCGTTCGGCGGGGCGGCACGTGTGCTCAACGCCACGCTGCTTCGCCCAGCCACCGTCTAACGCAGTGGCACGCAAGAAGATGACCCCCGCCGTCGCGGCAGCTCCACCAGCTGCCCCGGCAACCGCCAGGAAGCCCCCCGTTCGGCGTCTCCCCAAGACGCCTCGGGGGCCAGCGCTAGGCAGCATGCGGGCAGCGCAGTCCACCGACCGCGAAAACAGCTACCAGTTCTAACTTTCCACACACAGTGGGGGGATAACCGATCTTGGCATCCCCTACTGTGTTCAGTATCAGACTGCACCCAGCCCAGGCTGCTGTCTACAACAGCAACAAGCGATTCAAGATAGTCGTAGCTGGGCGTCGATTCGGCAAGTCACATCTGGCTGCGTACCTGCTGGGTATTCACGCCATGATGACAGAGACCACCCTGTCAGACGGGCGCGTGATACAGCTCACTCAAGAGCACGGCGTCTACTACGTAGCGCCTACGCAGGAGCAGGCCAAGCGCATCATGTGGCCTAAGCTGCGGCAGGCCCTCGGCTACGCCTCGCGCGGCGGTCTAATCGTCAATGAGAACACCAACGACGGCTGGATTGAGCTGATTAACGGGCGCCGCATCTACATCAAGGGTGCGGACAACCCGGACAATCTTCGCGGCATCGGCCTGAGCTTCGTAGTACTCGACGAGTACGCGGACATGAAGTCCTTTGTCTGGGAGGAAATCCTCTCGGACGCCTTGGCGGACACCGAGGGTGGCGCGCTGTTCATCGGCACGCCCAAGGGCAAGAACCACTTCTATCGGCTGTTTATGGGCGCCCTTGAGCAGCCCACGGTCAACCGCCTTAGCGGTCAGCCGGAGGACTGGTCTGACTGGGAGGCGTTCCACTTCAAGTCTACGGACAACCCGTTCCTCACTGATCGGGAAATTCTCAGAATGCGAGGGGGCAACCGCTCGTTTGAGACAGTCCGGCAGGAAGTAGACGCAGAGTTCCTGGCCGGCGGCGGCAAGGTACTCAAGCCTGACTGGTTCCAAATAGTAGACAGGCCCCCCAACGAGGAGGGCAGTGTCTACGTGACAGTAGACCTGGCCGGCTTCAAGCGGGCAGGCTCAAAGATTCTCCGCACCGATGAATCCGTCGTCTGCATCACCAAAGTGATAGACGATATCTGGTACGTGCTCGAAATCAAGCACGGGCATTGGGATGTTCGTCGGTCTGCGTTCGAGATTCTGTCAGCACTCAGGAAGTATCCTGGGGCGCGGCTCGGTGTGGAGCAGGGAGCACTGCGAGAGGCGGTCCTTCCCTACCTGAGCGAGTACATGCGCGAGTTCTCCAGGTATGCAAACCCGGAGGAGCTGCGCCACAACAACACCAAGAAGCAGGATCGAATCGCGTGGGCGCTGCAAGGCAGAGCCGAGCGCGCAAAGATCAAGCTGTGCAGAGCCGAGTGGAACGACTATTTCCTAACTCAGGCTGCCGACTTTCCTGACCCACTCAGTCACGACGATGCCCTCGATGCGCTGGCCTACGTAGACCAAATGAGCACCGTTGGGTATGCGGACGCTGACAGCTTCGAGGAGTGGGCACCGTTAGACAGCGAGCTTAATACCTACTAGCGCATGAGCCTAATCCCCGTTACTGGTCAGGAAATCCTTGTAGCCACCCCGGACAGCACGTCTGAGGCTGGCGCAGACCGCGCGCAGCAGGCCCCTGGGTCTGAGCTTGTGTCGTGGATCACACAGCGAGTCAACCTATGGGAGAGCTTCCGCGAGCGCGGCTACGGTCGCCTGTGGGCTCAATACTGGCGCCTGTGGCGTGGCAAATGGGACGCGCAGGACCAGAACCGAGAGTCAGAGCGCTCACGCGTAATCACGCCGGCACTAGCCCAGGCCATCGAGGCCAGCGTGGCCGAGATTGAGGAAGCCGTGTTTTCGCGGGATGTCTGGTTCGACATTGACGAACGCCAGACTGACCCTCGCCGTAAGGCAGACGCGCTGCTCAACCGCGACACGCTCCTGTTTGACATGGCTAAGGTCAATGTCAGGTCGGCCGTGTCCGAGGCAGTCCTTAACGGCGCCATCTTTGGCACGGGCATCATACAGGTGGGTGTTGAGGTTACTGGCCACGACAGGCCAACCCGCAACCCGACTACGCAGAAGCTGGAGCGCCCGAACGGCCAGCACGTCCGCGTCTACGCTGAGAGCATTCGTCCGGACGAGTTTATCCCTGACCCAGCTGGAAAGAGCATTCACGACATGCTCGGCTGCGCCGTCAAGCGCGTAAAGCCGCAGCACGCCGTCCTGGAGAAAATCCAGGCCGGCATCTACAACAAGTCCGCCCTCCCCTACGTGTTCTCGCAGTACCGCATGTACAACCGGGACGTAGACAAGGAAGTGTCTCCGCAGTCTACGGTCAGCGTCGTAGACAGCGACGAGGTGACTGTAGTCGAGTGGCACGGCAAGGTTCCGCTTCGCATGCTCGTGGACGCTATGGGCTCCCGCACGGACGTTGACCGCCTGCTGTCGCAGGCGACCAGCGAGGACGACGAGCAGGACGATACCTACGTAGAGGCCATCGTCACCATCGCCAACGACTCAGTGCTGCTGCGCGCCATGCCAAATCCCTTCACTATGAAGGATCGGAGCATCATTGCGTTCCAGTACGAAACCGTCCCAGGACGGTTCTGGGGACGAGGCGTCGCTGAAAAAGGGTACAACCCTCAAATTGCACTGGACGCCACGGTCCGGTCCTATATTGACGCTCTGGGTTTCGTCGCCGCCCCAATGTTGGGCATCGACTCCGGGCGGCTACTCAAGGGATTCAAGAACACCGTCTATCCCGGACGCGTCTGGCTAACCGCCGGGAATCCGCAGGAAGTCCTGTCTCCAGTCCAGATCGGCCAGTTCCAGCCGGCCCTGTTTCAGCAGGCCACCGAGATGGAGCGCATGGTCCAGATGGGTACTGGGGCCTTCGACACGGCCCAGGCCCTCAACAACCAGTCGCAGTCCGGCGCCAACAGCATGAGCGCCAACTCCATGATGATGGGGGCGTTCGTTAAGCGCGCTAAGCGCGTAGTGGAGAACGTAGACAGGAACCTGCTGACGCCGCTGATCACTAAGTTCATGTGGCGCTACATGCAGTTCGACTCGGTGCGCTACCCGTCAGACTTCGACTTCGTGGTCAAGGCCACTATGGGCATCGTTGCCCGAGAGGCTGAGGCCATGCAGCTGACGCAGCTGATCGGCATGGTTGGACAGGAGTTCCCGCAGGTTCGGGTGCTGCTCGCCAAGGGCATTGTAGAGAACACGGCCATATCCAACAAGGCCGAGGTCATGCAGGCCATAGCGGCGGCCATGCAGCCGTCCGCTGCGCAGCAGCAGCAACAGCAGCAGATGGCCCAGCTACAGCACATGCAGCTGGTGGGCGCCATGGCGGATGCGCAGGGCAAGCTGCTGAACAACCAGCTGACCATGGCCAAGATCAAGCAAGCCCTGGCCACGGCGGACATGAACGCGCACCAGGCGCAGGTATCCATTGCCGAGCTTGAGCAAGAGAACCAGAAGCTCCAACAGCAGTACCTACAGCTCTCCAACGAGCAGGAACAGAGCCGCATCCAGTGGGCCAAGCTCCAGCACGTAGAGATTCCACAGGCACACGCGGCGCTGATATCGGCGCACGCAACACACCACGCTGCCATGAATAAGAGCAGCCAGACAGCGGCCCAAGAGGCTGCGCAGTAGACAATCTCGGGAGACATAGACAGTGCTAGCTCTGGACAACGAACAGATAAACGCGCTGCCACCGGATGACCGCAACAGGTACGCCGCCCTCGAAGCGCTGTTTAGACAGCCGGGCTGGCAGCTTGTTATGGCTCTGGCTCAGCAGAACGCCGCCCAGGCACTACACCAGGCGGCAAACGCTCAGAACTGGGACTCAAACCGGATGGCAATTGGCAACCGCGCAGCGTGGCTGGCGATTGCTAACCTCCAGCGAGAGACCCAGCAGGTCTACGAGGGAATCGCTGCCCGCGTAGTGGAGGAGCGATCCCTTACGGACCTCAGTATAGAGTCGGCCTTCGAGTAGGCCATGTCTAAACTGATGATGTTTGAGTTTTCTTGTCCGCACTGCGGCCAATTCGAGGACCTGGTTAAGCCTGACATTAGACAGGCCCCGTGCCCTCGATGCAAAGCCCCCGCAGAGCGGATTATATCCCCGGTGCGAATAGACAGGTACGCAATGGCGCTGGGCGTAGGAGCAACACCTACGGCCATCGAGCATTTCGACCGTATACACCGGGAGCGCAGGGCAATTGAGGATCGCGCATTCGAGCGCAACGGGGACTATGGAGTACAGGCCGGATCGTCCGGCGGTGCACCGGTGACTCCCCGCATTGCGGCGACGATGCACTAACTCAATCCGGCGTGATTCATCCAATCCCAAAATCCTTCGGGACGGGACCATAGGAGCAGTAAGTGGCTAATCTGGCTGATGTCGTTATTGAAGATTCGAGCAATGCGTCAACCTCCGGCAATTCGGAGCGGGCGCGCAAGGCACTGAGTGAGGCTGTAGGTGAGGAGGGTGCGACAACTGGGGACGCTTCCCAGCCGACCTCCGATGGGAGCGCGAACGCGCTTGCTACGGTGCTCAGCGGGGATGCAGTCCCCGAGAAGTTCAGAGGCAAGACCATGAAGGACGTACTGGACTCATACGGCAACGTGGAGTCGCGTCTCGGGTCTATGGCCAACGAACTGGGTGTCCAGCGCCAGCTTACGGATCGGCTGCTCGATCTTAAGCGACACGCCGACCTGGACAGGAACACGCCGACCGGACAGCGCAAAGCGCCAGTCCAGGTCACGGCGGCTGAAATCCTGGACAAGCCGGCAGAGACTTTGGACCGCGTGCTGTCCCAGCGCGACGAGGCCATCACCGAGGAAGTAAACCGGCAGCTTGCCGGCGTCAGGATGTCTATTGCGGAGCAGGCGTTCCGCAGCAAGCATTCCGACTTCCAGACCGTGGTATCGGACCCGTCGTTCGCTCAGTGGGTGCAGGCGTCTCCCATCCGCATGCGAGCGGTAGCCGGCGCTAACGCCGGAGACTGGCAGCTCGCCACGGAGCTACTCGACGAGTTCAAAGGTAGCGTGCGCACTCAGTCCGCTCGGCAGACTGCCGGCGCTGGTGAAAATCTGGAGGCGGCCCGTAGGGCCACTCTGGAATCCAGCACTGGCGGCAACGGCGCAGACGGTGCGCGCAAGGGGAAGCTCTACTCTCGCTCAGACCTGATGCGACTGCGAATCGAGGACCCGGACGCCTACTACGATGAAGGCTTCCAGTCGGAGATTACGCGGGCTTACGCGGAAGGTCGCGTGCGATAGACAGCCGCGCGTCCAAAGGCCGTCTACCTCCTGTCTAACATCAACGAAGGACTTTAAGACATGCCTTTGGGCACTAACAACGTCACCCTGGCTAACGTCGGCGCATTCGTGCCGGCGCTCTGGAGTGACGAGGTGGTTGCTTCCTACAAGAGCAACATCGTTACCGCGCAGCTCGTGCGGCGACTGAATCATCGGGGCAAGAAGGGTAACACCATCACGATCCCGAATCCCGTGCGCGCTACGGCCAACGCCAAGGTCGCGGGCAATCAGGTCACGCTGATCGCGGGAGACTCGGATACCGGAATCTCGGTGTCTATCAACAAGCAGTACGAGTACTCTCGGTTTATCGAGGATATCGTCGAGGTGCAGGCGCTTGCGTCGGTTCGCCGGTTCTATACCGACGACGGCGGGTACGCCATCGCAAAGCAGGTCGATAAGGACCTGATTTCGGTGGCCGCGTACAACGGCAACGGCAGCACTCCGGGCAGCTCGCAGGCGGCCATCGGCGCTGATGGCAACATCACGTCGGCCCTGGCTAATGCCTACATCGGCGACTTCTCGGCCAACTGGGACTACACGGCGGGCTCCACGAACGCCGTGGACCTGTCGGACCTCGGTATCCGGCGCGGCATTGCCAAGCTGGACGGCGTAGACGCTCCGATGGCTGGGCGTGTCCTTCAGATTCGGCCAAACGAGAAGGCCGATATGTTGGGCTGGGCGCGCTTCACCGAAGCCGCGTTCACTGGTGAGAAGCGCAACGGCAACAGCATCCGCAACGGCCTGGTGGGCGACGTGTACGCGATGGACGTGTACGTGACCAACCAGCTGTACCAGGTGGACAACAGCACTGGCTCCGGCAACACGGCCGGCGACCTGCTGCTGATGTTCCAGCGGGATGGGCTGCTGCTGGTCGAGCAGATGGGCGTCAGGACGCAGACGCAGTACAAGCAGGAGTGGCTGGCTGACCTGTTCACCGCAGACATGATCTACGGTGTGGCGTGTCTCCGCCCTTCGAGCGTGCTGCCCATCGTTGTCCCGGTGTCCTTCACCGACGGCTAATAGGTAGCTAAGTAGACGGGGGGCTCTGCGCTTCTGCGCATCCCCCCGTTTTTGTCTAAAAAACTCGAGATTCGGGAGCACAGCATGCAAGAACTCACAAAGGCCGATTACCAGAACCTTCTGGCAATCGTCTCACAAGCCCACTTTCAGGGCATCCAGGGTGCAGCCGTAGGCGTGGCCCTCTATCACAAGATTCAGACACTGATTCAGTCGGAGGACTCTCCTAGTGGCAAATCCGCAGACGCTTCAGCAGGTGCTCAACCGCGCGCTGACTAGCCTGCGCGAGTCTCCGATCCCGGCCGGCGCTACGTCCATCACGGACCCGTACCAGCTTACCCTCTTGGAGTTCTTTAACCAGGTCCGAGAGGAAGTGGAGGACGCTGCCAACTGGCGCGCACTCCAGCAGACCTACACAGTGACGATCCCGGCCGGCGCTAGCAGCGCGGCCATCACCGGCACCAACGAGCGCAGCCGTCTAGTTAGACAGGCTGTCATGGGCGGTGGCCGCCCGCAAGGCAGCTTCTGGACTCCTTTGATCGGCGCGGACCAGCTGATGCCGCTGGTGTTTGATACCACGCAGCCGACCGGGCCGGGACAGTTCCAGCTACAGGAGATGCCGCTTGGGGCTCTCCAGTACATGCTGGCAACGACCAACAACCAGACGACCGCTTACCCAAGCGCGTTCGCGCTGTCTACGTCTAACTCGGCGGACAGCGACGCCGGCAACGCAGAGCAGTGGCTCTACGTGTTCCCGCCTCCGAACAACCAGCGGACTATCCAGCTGACCATGGTTACGCCGGAGAACACGTACGAGCCCACGGACGTGGGGCGAAACATATACGTTCCTACGCTGCCAATCGTGCACGGCCTCCAGTGGATGGCCCGCGAGGAGCGCGGCGAGGAGCTTGGCGCTAACAGCATGTACAGCGAGCAGCGCTACCGCTCGCTCCTGGACAGCGCAGTGGCACGCGAGAATGCAGAGGCTGGTGACACTAACGACATGATCCTGGTCTAACATGCCGAGCAATCCGTTTCCTTTGGCCACCGTTCCTCCGAGCCCGTCGTTTACGTGGCCTCCGCAGAGCGTGATGGTCCCGCTTCCCATGAACACTCCGGGAAGCGCTGGACTCAATCTACAGCAGGCCAATCAGGTACTGCCGCCCAACTGGGCCATCGAGGCCCAGAACGCGGTAATAGACTACGCCGGGCGCCTGGCCGCCCGTCTTGGCATATCGAGCGCGTCGGCTACGGCCGCTCCTGGGCAGGTGCGCAGCATATTCGAGTACCGCACTCCGTCCGGCACGTCTACGCAGATTGTGGGATACGACGGCGGTATCAGCTCCTCGATTTCTGACCCGGCCGGCTCCAGCCTCGTAGGGACCGTCGCCAGCGTGGCATCCGGTCGGTGGCTGTTCCAGAATTTCAACGGCAAGTGCATCGGATTCCAGGCTGGGCAGAAGCCCATAGTCCTCAGCACGCCGACCGGCACGTTCTCTAACGTAGTAGAGACCTACGGGAGTGCCCCGCAGAGCGGCATCGGCTGTGCAGCGTACGGCCGGGTATGGGGCATAGCTGCCGACGGGCAGACCCTTCAGTGGTGTGCGCTGTTAGACGAGCAAAACTGGGGTAGTGGCGACAGCGGCAGTATCAATCTGTCAGAGGTCTGGCCCTCCGGTGTAGACACGGTGACGGCCATCGCAGCCTTCAACGGCTCCCTGGTGATCTTCGGCCTTAGACAGATTCTCTTTTACGGCAGCAGCAACGGCAGCGCCACGGGGCTCGATGTCACCAGCATAGAGCTGGTGGACACCATCGAGGGAACGGGCTGCATTAGCCAGTGGACCGTAGCGCCAGTCGGGCAGACCGACCTGCTGTTCTGCGCGCAGATCGGCGTGCAGTCGCTCGGGCGGCTCTTGGTCCAGAAGTCGCGGCCCACCAAGGAGCTGTCTAAGTACGTCCGTGACACCCTGATTCAGCAGCTTAGCGCCGAGACGGCTGCGAACGTCACCGGGTTTTACTCGCCGACGCAGGGCTTTTACGCGCTGTGTCTACCTGTCTCCGGCTACGTTTGGGTAGCCGACCAGCGGCACATATTCCAGGATGACATGGGAGACGCCGTGTCTCCCATGACGCGGTGGCTGCTCAGCCTGTACGCGGGAGTGGAGTTCTACAACCGCACGGTCTACGTGACCGCTCCGTGGAGCGCCGGGTCCATTGGCATCTACAACAGCGTGGGCTCAGGAGACAACGGCGCCACGTTCCAGTACCTGGTGCAGTTCCCATGGACTGACTTTGGCGGCATGAATGGCCCGCGTCTAAAGGCGTTCAAGGGCATGACGGCCACCATCCAGGTGCCAGCCCAGACCAGCGTGACGTTCCAGTGGTTCTCGGACTTCACCAACATCGGGCGCTCCTTCACGGTCTCTACACAGGGAGACGCAGGCGCGCAGTGGGGTGTCGGCCAGTGGGGATACGACCAATGGAGCGGCGGCGCGCTAGTGCAGCTGCTGAACAACCAGCTGTCCGGCGCTGGCCAGTACTTCTCTCTACAGGTCAGCGCTAATACCGGGGGCAACTTCGCCATCCAGCAGGTAACAGTGCTCGCCAAGCTACTACGGATCGCATACGGGACATACACCTAGTGTCTAATTACACGCAGATCACCTACTTCGGTCCGAAGGATTCGCTGCCGGTGGGTAATCCATCCAAGCTGATCCTCGGCACGCAGGTAGACACCGAGCTGGGCAACATTGCTACGGCTATCGCTTCCAAGTTCGATAGCTCAAGCATCGCTGCCGGGCCGGTTGGCTTCCAGGCAGGCACTGCGGCCGCTCCGGCTGTCTATTTGGGCTCGTCCGCTGCCACCGGGCTGTTCCAGCCGGCAGCTAATGCCATCGGCGTGGCGGTTGCCGGCGTGCAGGTAGGCGAGTGGTCATCTACCGGGCTGGCCGTGACTGGCACCATGTCTACTACAGGCGCCGCGTCTATCGGCGGCCTGCTATCAGTAACCGGACTGGCAGGAAACTACGGCGCGTCTCTGGAGCTTGCCGATTCCAGTACGTCAGGGACGGGCGGACTGCTTATCACGGACCCGTTGGTGGGCACCGGTGCCGGCCCAGTGCAGCAGCTCACTATCTCTGCTACCGGCAACACTGACGGCGCCAACATTCGCCTGCTTGGCAACGGCGCAACCACGCCGTCTAAGAGCATACGGGTCGCTCTAGGCGAGCTACAGATAACCAACGACGCCTACGACAATGTGCTGCTCACACTGACGGATGCTGGCGCACTCACAGTAGCGGGTGCCCTATCCGTAGGAACCACCCTGTCGGTGACTGGTAACGCCACTATCAGCGGCACCACCACCATTACTGACAGCGGCGGTGGGCAGCAGACCGCCGGATATCTGGGCGTCCCGTTCGTCACCATAGGGGCATCTCACACCTTCACTCTGTCCGACATGGGGAAGGCGTACCAGCCGACCACGAGCGGCCTGACTTTCACTATCCCAGCCAACGCAGTTACTGCGTTCCCGCTCGGGACTGTCATCACGATTGTCTGCTCGGGGGCAGGCGTCACGCTGGCCATCAACTCCGACACCCTGGAGTGGTTCCAGGGGGGAACGCAGGTAGCTGGAACCAGGACGATTGCTCCGTACAGCATCGTCACTGTGTTCAAGCGTACCACTACCGAGTGGGACCTCACCGGCAACGGAATCTCGTAATGGGCGGCGTACTGAACGTACTGGCGGCTACCGGGCTCTGGGTGCTGGTCACGCTGACAGGGACTGGCATCGCCACCGGCACTGTTGACACGCACACATTCCAGCTGGGGCTTACGACCAGCTCCGGCACTCCTAGTGCGTACGCGTGGAGCACCACACTGGGCACCCTCAGCTCCACGACTGCCGCCAACCCGACGCTGACACTGACTGTCGCAGCAGGAAACGTAGGAACCGCAGCAGTCACCTGCCAGGTGACGGTAGATGGAGCCACGTTCACCGGCACTGGCACCTACAAATACGAAAACCTGTCCTAGTCACGCCTACCAAGAGCACTAATGAGCACTAGCGGAGTTTCAGCCCTACAGGGGCTGTTTGGCGCGGGGGCCAGTCTCACTGGCCTGGGCGTCTCGATGTCTAATCAGCAGAACAACTACAACGTTCTGCAAAACGCTCTCGGGCAGATCGGCCCAACCGCGCTACCCAATGTTAGCGTCAACGGCCCTGGTGGTATTGGGGGCACCTACTCGCCTACCGGCGGCGTCAATGTCGGTCTCGGCAGCCTCACCGGGGCGTTCAATGGTCTAGTCGGCGCTGGCGGAGCAGGCGCGGCCGGGTACAGCCCGGCTCTCCTCAGCGGTCTAACCGGGAGTGCCAATGGCACCGTCGGGTCTGCGCTCAGTGGACTTAACAGCGCGTACGCCGGCAACAACTCCTATCAGACTATGGCGGCCGGACAGGCGTCTGGTCTAAACCAGACCTACGGACAGGTCTACAACAACACCCTTAATAGCCTGCACGCCGAGCAGCAGCCCCAGGTGCAGCAGCAGGCGTTCGGTCTACAGAATACGCTGTTCGGCAGTGGCGTACTGGGCAGCACCGGGGCAGCGTCTGGCGCCATTGCGGCCGGCAACTTCGGCAGCCAGGTCAACGCCATGAATGCGCAGGACGCCATGACGGCGCAGCAGCAGGGACTGTCGGCCATGAACAGTCAGGCCGGACTTGCCAGCGTCCTGTCTAACACCGGCAACAACCTGCTCAACAACGCATTCTCGAATTTCGGCAATACGGCGTCGCTGGTCAGCGGTCTAAACACCAGCAACCTGACGAACGGCCTGTCTGCGCTACAGGGAGCCGGGGCGCTCAACACGCTCGGCTTGAACAACTTCCTTGCTGGTCTACAGAGTAGCTCCGCTGCGTCTACGGCCCGCAACCAGTCGCTGTTCCCGTACGCCAACGTGGCTCTCGGCTTGTCCGGCGCCCCCAATGCGCAGACCATGCTCGGGCAGGCACTGTCTGGCGCAGGCACCAGCCTGCTTGGTACGCAGGGACTGGCCGGGCTGCTTCACACGCTTACCGGCGGGAGCGCCACCGGCAATGGCAGCGGCAGCGCGCTTCCTGGAATCCTCGGGACCATCGGCAACGGCGTATCATCTCTGTGGCAGGACCTCACCGGAGGCCCCAGCGCCTCCGCTGCGTCTACGGGGCTCGGCAACAGCGGCCTTAACCAGAGCCTCTTAAACGGCATGACCTCCCAGGCCGGACTCGGGCCGCTGTATAGCGGCAATTTCGGCTCCAGCGCGTCTCAGGGACTCCCCAGCTACAACAGCACGCCTGGCTACAGTAGTCCTCCAAGCTACAACAGCACTCCTAGCTACACCAGCAGCGCGCTGAACAGCATGACGAACTCCGCAGGACTCGGGCCGCTAAGCTCGGGTTTTTAGGGGGGTCACCGGGGGCGGCGGCGTCGCCCCTGAGTGGCCCTGGTGCGGGCAGCTCGCCGTATTCGTCGCTCCAGTCTGTGGGAAGCACGCTGTCTACTGGCGGACAGCTGGCCGGCGCACTTCAGGGACTGACCAGCGGCAACCCGGTAGGCGAAGCCTCCGGCGCGCTGCAAGCTGGCAAGATTGCCAACGCGCACGGATACCTCGGCAATCAGGCGTCTACTGGCGGCATGCTGAACGGCGCCATGGGAGCGCTTCAGCTCTATAACGGCATCCAGCAGGGCGGAGTGGTTGGCGGTCTAAACGCCGCAGACGGGGCTATTGGCATAGGAAGCTCTGTGGCCGGCATGGCCGGAGACGCTGCCCTCAGCAACACCCTCGGCGAGGTGGGCGGCTACGCTGCCATACCTCTCGCAGCCTATAACTTCGCCACGCAAGACACGCAGTCTGGTGCTACAGGCAGCGATGCGCTCGGGGGCGCAGAGAACGGCGCAATGATAGGGACAGCCATCGCGCCGGGAATCGGCACCGCCATCGGCGCAGTAGTCGGTGGCGCCGCAGGCGCTATCAGCTCGGCGTTCGGCGGTGGCAGGCCAGACCCAGAGACGCAGGGATGGAACAGCCTCGCGGCTGCTCAGGCCAAGAATCCCGGCACAAACCTGATGACTAACCTAAACCCGGCGCAGGCGTACCAGTCGCTTGCCGGCATCATGGATGCCAAGAACAACTCCCCAGGCCACTCAACGGCCCTGGAGCAGGTGTTCGGCCGCATGGGCGAGGGTAAGCTCATGGATCAGATGACTGGGCAGATCAACTCCGCGCTCTCGGCTGGGACGATCAAGCCCAACTCGACGCCCTCGCAGATATTCCAGCAGGTAGTGCAGCCGTGGCTGACCAAGCTGGGGGCCAATGTACCAAACAACGCCGTCATATCCAGCAATGGGTCGCAGAACAACGGCATGGTACAGAACCTGCTGACGCAGCTGATATCGCAGTGGCAGAGCGGCTCGCTTAGCTCGTCTACGCAAGCCGGAGTGGCAGGCCAGACTATCAGCGGACTGTCCGCGTTCGGTGCGCCTTCCCAGAGCGCTCCTACGCCTACCGCCAAGAGCGCAACCCCGCGCGGCGTCTCGCGTCGCCGTCCATTCGCAAACCTCGGAGTATAAATGCCCGCCCTGCTTCCGGTCAGCTCACAGTCCGGCCTTCCCATCGACCCTATGACCCTACAGGCTCTCCAGGAGCAGCAGATGGGCCAGATGGTCAACTCCCAGGGAGGCGCGGCTGCTTGGCGAATGAACAACGCCGCCGCGCAGCAGGCGCTGGGCTCCCTGTTCCCGTCCCCGCAGATGCAGCTCGCCAATCAGGCGCAGGGAGCGCTCAAGTCTGCGACTCTCACGCCTAACCCTGGCGAGAATCCGCTCGACTTTCAGATTAGACAGACCGCCGCGTACATGCACGCGGTAGCGCCGTATTCTCCGCAGTCGGCGCTGTCCCTCGGAGACAAGCTGGCGCAGCTGTCTAACATGAAGGAGGAGCAGCAGCACCTGGTGGCGTCGGACCAGAGACAGCAGTCTATTGCTACCTCGCAGGAGGCTCTTAACTCTGTCCGCACTGGCGTTCTTGGCGACCAGCTGTCGCAGGAGAACGCGGTTCTGGCAGCTGGCATCCCAGGCATCGTTGCTACTGACTTGGGGGGTCAGAATCCGCTGTTCCACTCGTTCGACCTGTCTACGGACAACGGTAGACAGCAGTACCGGACCGCGCTGACCCAGGGGGGTGTACCGCTCTCGCAGGCGCAGATGGCGCAGGTGGCAGGGCAGCACCAGCGCGAGATGGCGTATCTGTCTATGAACACTGCGGCTGGCCTACTCACGCCGACCGCCATGGAGCAGATATACCAGGTCTACAAGACCACCGGAAAGATGCCAAACCTGGGCATGTACCGGCTGCCGGGACAGACCGCGCAGATATGGAACTACGTGGCGCAACGTGCTGCGTCGGAAGGTCTTAGCGGTCAGGCGGCCGTTGCGAACGGCCAAGCCACGGCGGCCGCCGGGGCTGTCTACAAGGACTTTACCAGCGGCCCGGACAGCAGGACTATCGGGGCCATTAACACCGCAGTGAACCACGCCAACGCGGCGTTGACACTCATTCCGATGCTTGGCAACACCAATATTCCTGCGCTCAATGCCGCGCGTCTGGCGTACCAGCAACAGACAGGCGTAGCCGCACCCGGCAATTTCGCCGAGCTGCGCAACATGCTCGTAGGAGAAATTGGCAAGACAATCTCCGCCCTTGGCGGCAGCGAGCAGGAGCGTGTGCAGATCATCAAGCCGCTCGCAACAGCTAACAGCCCACAGCAGCTGACCGGGGCAATTAGCACCGCCGAGCGCATCCTGGCCGGAAAGACCGACGCGCTGCGCGTCAAGTACCACGCCGGCACGCTCGGCAGATACCAGCCGTTTAACAACCT
>JAEHJW020007649.1_pt1 | contig 21157 bp, 23 predicted proteins | sample 9271431 | NCBI WGS metagenome assembly JAEHJW02 | reverse complement strand
TCGGCTTGCTAGCAATCGAGCCTTTCCCCATTCCGCCCGAGGCAGCGGTAAAAATCCTCCCAGCCCTGCCCCTGGTCAAGCCTGGCATAATCCCGCCCGCATGAGCAGTCGGCCATCCCGCACCTATGCGCACGTAGGAATGACTTCACCTCCCCTGGCGTGGTTTCTGGGGTTATCACCATCACCCCGTCAATGCCGTGGAAAATGTTTCCCGCGTTCAGCTTCCCAGTGGTTTTCATGCCTCGATCTCCTCCTGGAACTCAGGCTCTATTCCATCTTGGTCAGCGCCTAGGTATCGCCCATGCGGGTCAAAATAGTCGGCGACATGGTAGCCCTCGTGCCCACTGCCATTCCCATCAGTCCAGCCCACCAGCGTTAAGTTATTGAGGTCGTAAATTTTCCCATTAATAAGTTTCATAGTTGTCTCCTCTGTTATGTTCTGGTTAGGGCGGAGGCCCTATTGCCCCGCCATTTCGCCTACCTTACTCGATCCAAAAATATCTGTCAAGAAGAAAAATGATAAAAGGGGGGGGTGAGAAAGAAATCCCCCCCCCCGGTGAAATCACTCCAGGCCGATAGCCCAGGCCCTGGCCGCCCCGTCCAGCAGGGCGCCATCGAAGTTTGCGCCCTCGAAGTGGGCGAAGTTGAGCTCGGCGCCCCGTAGGTCGGCGCCTCGGAAATCGGCGCCCTCGAACCTGCTGTGGCCGAGATCGGCGCCCCGTAGGTCAGCGCCCCGGAAATTCGCGCCCCGGAAATTGGCCACCGATAGGTCGGCCCCGGCCAGGACAGCCCCTGCGAAGTCCGCCTGCCGGGCATCGACCCACCGCATATCCGCCCCGGCCAGGGCAGCCCCCGCCACTACCGCGCCGGTCAGTACGGCGCTGCGCAGGATGCCGCCCCCTAGCTCGCGCCCGGTCAGGTCAGCACCCGCCAGGCGAGCGCCGATTAGCCGCCCCCGGTTAGCCGACACGTCTGCCGTGTCGCATATCGTCTCTCCGACCATCCCTAGTATCTTTGTCATTGCCTCGCCCTCTCTGTTCTGGTTAGGGCGGAGGCCCTATCGCCTCCGCCCGGCCTGGTCAGATGCCCGCCAGGAGGTTAGCCCTTACCACGTCCACCCATCTGTAGACCACCGCCTTCCAGCCGCCCTCCGCCCTCCGGTAATCCTTGCTGAAACGGTATCCGGTCAGGATCAATACTGGGACGATAGACATTGCCGTCAGTGTCCTTATTGTTTCTCTCATTGCCTTGTCCTCTCTGGTTTCGGCGAGGCGATATTGCCCCGCTCTTGACCATACATTACTACCTGGGATAATTCCTGTCAAGAAGAAAAATGAGGGAGGTTGTTTTTTTCTTTCCGGGAATTATTCCTATCTAAGTATTCAATTGGTTGCTTAAATAGGAGTCGATTCCTATTGGAGTATTCAATGAAATGCTTAAATAGGAATCATTCCTGATAACCATCCCGGCGTACTCCCTTAATGGAATTTTTTTTTATTGTTCCCTATTGCCCCTTCCGCCCCGTCCCAAAAAAAACTACAAAAAAGTGTAAAGTAGTATATAATACTTTGCATGGAATGGAATGAGAGGATAGCATACGATGTAGCGCGAGGTCGCGGGAAGGAGGAGGTATGCGAGAAGCACGGGCTGACGCGCTCTGACTTGGAAGTGATATTCCGGGACAGCACGTTTAGGATGGCGGTAGCTCGACACAGTAAGACTTTATCTGAGAATGGTGTGACGTTCAAGTTATTGGCGCAGATGAAGGCTGAGAGTTATTTAAGCCAATTGGATGATATGATAAAAGACGATGAGACGCCTGCGATGGTGAAGTTAGAAGCGATAAAGGCGGTGGTTAAGTGGGCTGGGTTAGACAATAAGACTGAAGGTGGGCATCAGACATTGATCCAGAACAAGATAGAGATAGGGTGGAGCAAGTGATTGTAATCCCTTACAAGCCACGTCCGTTCCAATTAACGTTGCATGAAGAGTTAGAGAAGTACCGATGGGCATTGCTATTCATACACCGGAGATTTGGGAAGACGGTGATGCTGATAAACCATCTGATAAGGGAAGCGCTACGTGATAAGCAGCGTGAACCCCGGTACGCGTTTATTGCGCCTTATTTCAAGCAAGGGAAGGCGTTGGCGTGGGATTACTTAAAATACTACACCGGGGTGATACCGGGTGTGCTGGTGAATGAGAGTGAGTTAAGGATAGACATCCCGTTTAACGGTGCGCGGATAAGGATATGGGGTGCTGACAACGCCGATGGGTTACGCGGGTTATACCTAGACGGTGTAGTAATGGACGAGTACCCATTGATGGACAGGGATGTCTTCCCGTCGATTATACGTCCGTGTTTATCGGACAGGAAGGGGTTTGCGGTAATGAGTGGCACACCGAATGGGAAGAACCACGCATACGAGTTATTGCAGAAAGCGAAGGGGATGGAAGATTTTTACACAAGCGTACTGAAGGCGTCTGAGACAGGGGTTTTAGACGCTGAGGAGTTAGCAAGTGCGCGGGCGATGATGGGTGAGGAAGCGTATTTAAGGGAATACGAATGTAGTTTTGAAGCAAGCAGTGGTAAGTTAGTCTATCCTGAATTCTCGTCATCATTGCACGTATCGAGGGAAGCTACGGCTCCGAAGTACGCGGCGCAGATTATCCGTGGATGGGACAACACCGGATTAAGCCCTGCGATAGTATTGACGTATATAAACGGGTTAGGGCAGTGGGTAGTATTCAAGGAATTCACGTTTGAGGACACGGGGATAATTGACGCGGCGGAAGCGATGCTGATATGGTGTAACAAGAATTTAAGTAAGGAGTGTGTGTACACTGACTATGCAGACCCGGCGGGGCGGAACAGGGATAGTAGCAAGCAAAGCCCGCGTGATTACATTATGAAGAAAGCGCATGAAATGATGTATGATTTAGATTTAAGGAATGGGATACAGACGTGGCAAGTACGGAAGGAATCGGTAAGGTCGAGGCTGACGAAGTTAGTTTCGGGCAAGCCGGGGATGATAATCAACCCGGAGTGCAAGGTACTGATTGAAGGATTTGAGGGGGCGTACAAGTATAGTGAAATAGGGAATAGTGGTGAGTATAAGACAACGCCGGAGAAGAACCATGTAAGCCACATACACGACGCATTGCAATACCCGGCGACGATGTTATTTTCGTCGATCAAGTCGATAGAGCATAAGTCGGTGAAGTTTTACACTGAAAAATATGCTAATGCAGGAGTATGGTAAGTATGGTATGGTGAGGGCATGAATCACACTGAAAAATTCCTACGCAATGTGAAGAAAGACTTAAAGCGGGCGATTGATGCGGATGCGCACAACCGCAAAGACGCCGTTGACGACTTGAAGTTTCTGCATATTCAGCAATGGAGTCCGGCGGAATTAAGGCGTCGGGCGTTGGGGAATAGACCTGCATTGAAGGTGAACATGCTGCCTAAGTATGTTAATCAGCTTGTAGGCGACGAACGGCAGAACCGTCCACGGATAAAAATTCTACCGGTAGATAGTAAAGCAGACCCGGTAATTGCGCAGATACGCGAGGGGTTGATAAGTAACATTGAGTACAATTCAGACGCGTCGTTTATTTACGATGACGCGTTTGAGATGTGTTTGAAGTGCGGGTACGGTGCATGGCGGATATTGACGCGGGAAGTTGAGTATAATCCATTCTGCCAGGAAATTTATTTAAAGCTTATTCCGAATCCGTTCATGGTCTATTTAGACCCGGATTGTGATAGTCCTACATACGCCGACGCGGAATACGGGTTTGTTTTAGATAAGATGTCGCGGGATGAGTTCAAACGCAGGTATCCCAAGGCTGAAGTCCCTACGTCGGATAATTTCAACATAAATACTGGCATCGGCAGTGAACATTGGTATGATGAGAATCTAGTCACGGTAGCGGAGTATTTCAAGAAAGACACCCGTACCGTAACGATGGTGCAGTTAGAAGACGGCACGATTATCACGGAAGATGAGTTCAACGAACGTGTAGAGAATTGGGAGAAGAAATATGACGAGCTGATGATGAAGGCAGCCGTCCCGCAAGCCCCGCCTACGGCGCTTGGGTATCTACAGCAAGCGCCACCGTCCGTTCCACCGCCCGTTCCACCGCAAGCCACACCGCAACCAGGTGGCGCCGTCCCCGCCCTCCCACCGCAACCAGGTGCCTCCCCCGTCCCCCCAGCTGTCGCCCCCGCACCCGTCCCCCAGCCGATCATCGACATGGAGCAGATAGGCCATAAGCCCGTAGCGGCGAAGAAGGCTGAGACGCAGGAGACGATAATCCGGCATTGGGTAGTAACCGCGCTGGAGATTTTAAGCCCGGCGGGGTTGAAGGGTGAAGTCTTCCCCGGCAAGTTCATTCCGATAGTGCTGGTAACGGGTGAACGGACTAACATTGAAGGGAAGACGTATATTAGCAGCTTGATTAGAATCGCTAAAGACCCACAAAAGATATTGAATTATTGGGTATCGGCGGCGGCTGAGATGGTAGCCCTGGCGCCGAAATCCCCTTGGCTGGGAACAGCGAAGCAGTTTGAAGGGTATGAGAATGAATATGCTACGTCGAATATCGAGAATCACCCGTTCTTGCGGTATAACAACGACCCCGACGCCCCCGGCCCGCCGGTAAGGAATAACCCCGCCCCGCCGCCTGCGGCGTTGTTCACGCAGATTTCAGTGGCGGAAAGCCACTTGAAGTCCGTTATAGGGATGTTCAACGCCGATGTAGGGGCGGGTGGTAGTGAGCAGACGGGGGCGGCGGTACGGGCACGGCAGACGCCGGGTGATGTTGGCACGTTTAGGTTTATTGATAATCTGTCTAGGAGTATTCAGTTTTCCGGGAAGGTTATCAATAGCATGATTTCGGAAGTGTACGATACTGAGCAGGACATGCGGCTTAGGCATTTTGACAACACGGATAGTTACGTCCCGGTGAATACGACTATAGGCGAGGCGATTGACGCATTCAAACGGCATCCTGAGAAGTTCAACCGTCTTGACGGCGATAGGTTGATGAAGGACTTGCGTAAATACGGCCCGGATGCGAAGTTTAACGACTTGTCGATTGGCAAGTACGACGCAATCGTTACGATAGGGCCAAGCTATACAACGCAACGTCAGGAATCGGTGGCGTCGATTCTTAGTCTGGCGAATTCAATGCCGCAGCAGATGGCGATGGGTGCGGATATTCTGGTTAAGAATATGGACTTCAAAGACGCGGAAGAGCTATCGGAACGGTTGCGTAAGGCATTGCCGCCGGGGTTAATCGAGCCGAAGGAAGGCGAGGCCCCGCAGGTGGGGATGCCGCCTACACCGGCGCAGCTTGTCGCACAAGCTAAGGTGCAGACTGAGCAGCTTAAGGTTGAACTTGAGAAGCAGAAGGTTCAAATTGAGCAATTGAAGTTAGCGGTTAAGCAAGCCGATGGACAAAGAGCGCATGAAATTGATAAGCTTAAGTTAATCAACCAGATTAGGAAGCAATGAAACTTGAAGATGTGCGGTGCGTCTGTGGCAAGTTGCTCGGCAGAATATTCGGCTGGTATGAAATCAAATGCCCCAGATGCAAGAGGATAATCTTTAATACAGGAGAGAAGGATCATGGAATCCGAAAATGCAGTAGTCCCCGTTGAAGAGCCAACGACTGTCAAAACTATGCCAGAGTCGGCACCTGGCGGTGAAATCGGGCAGAACACCGGGCAGGATACTGAACAGAATACCGAGCAGAATGAAGGGGCGGAACCTTCCGGCGCTGAGAAGCGGATTAAGCAACTAATCAGTAAGCAGAAAGCAGAACAGGAAGCAAGACGTAAGGCAGAGCAAGAGGCGGCGTATTGGCGGGGTAAGGCGGAGGCAACTACACCGAAGCCTGAAGCGGCCCCGGAAGTAAGCAAGTTAGTTGCGCCGAAAATTGATAACTTCGAGAATTATGAAGCTTACGAACGTGCTAAGGAAGAGTACATTCTAAAACTTGCCGAAGTTAAGGTTCAGCAGCAGCTTGAAGAGCATAATAAGACGGCTGCGGCTAATTCAACTGCCAAGAGGGAGCAGGAAGAGTATGAAAGTTTCATAAGTAAGTTGGAGGCGGAACGCGATAGTGAGAACCTGCTAAGGATTATTAATGACCAGACTTTGCCGGTGACAAGGGCAATGGGTAAGGTGATTAAGAATTCCGACATCGCCCCCCAACTTATCAGGCATTTAGACAATAACCGTGATCTTGCCGCTAAGATTGCTAAAATGTCACCCGCAATGGCGGGCCGTGAAATAGGCAAGCTAGAAGCGCAATTGCAATCCCAATCGGTTGCGCAGCCTAAGCGGGTAAGTCAAGCCCCAACGCCGATTCAGACCGTTAAATCGGCGGGTACACCAGTTGTTAGAGATGAAGATTTGCCGATTGATGAATTCATCAGACGGCGGAATAAAGCCATGATGAGGAGATAATTAACATGACTACCAATACATTACTTACGTCCAGTATCATTCTAAACGAAGCGCAGAGGATTCTGCATAACAACCTTGTTTTTGCCAAGGGGGCCGATCGTCAGTATAGTGATGAATTCAATAAATCCGGCACTAAGGCCGGTGCAACTATTAACGTTAGGAATCCTAACCAGTATTATGTCCGCATGGGTGCTACCCTTGCCGCGCAGAACACCGTGGAAACTACCGTTCCCGTGACGGTAAGCAGCCAGTGGGGTGTTGATATTAACTTCACCAGCGCTGAACTTGCCCTTAGCCTGGACGATTTTTCCAAGCGTATTCTAGCCCCGGCAATGGCTAAGGTGGCATCCCGCATTGATTCAGACGGCTTGGGCCTGTTCTCCAAGGTTTATAACTGTGTCGGTACCCCCGGTATCACCCCTGGCACCAGCGGCGGGTCTGCTACCGGCCTGGCCCAGTATAATGCGCCGATTTGCTTTCTCAACGCAGGTATGCTTTTGGATAATTCTGCCTGCCCGCGTGACGATGCGCGGCGTGTGGTTATGAACGCCGCTGCCCATGCCCAGTCTGTATCAGGGCTGTCCGGCCTGTTCAATGATAGCGGCGCGGTAGGAGAGCAGTATCGTAGAGGCGTTCTGGGTAGTGCGCTTGGCTTTGAGTTCGCCCTTGACCAGAACGTGAATTCCCTGACTTCCCCCGCATTGACCAACGGTACTACCTCGGGGGTGCTGGTGAATAACACCAATACCATTGGTATTACGGGTGGTGGCGTTTCCCTGACCGTACCGGCCGGCGCCGTATTTACTGTCGCGGGGGTGTACTCGGTAAACCCTGAAAATCAGCAATCCACCGGGATTCTACAGCAGTTCGTCAATACCACCGCTGTAGCGTTGAGTGCCACTGGTGTAGGCACCCTGACCGTCTCCCCCACGCCGATTCTTACCGGTGCCACAGTTGCTAATGGCACGGTGACTACGGCTACCGGCGATTTTAGCGCGACCAGTGGCGCGGCGGTGACTTGGGTGACGAACGTATCCGGATCCGGCGTGACTTCCCCGCAGAGCTTGGCGTATCATCCTAATGCGTTCACCCTGGCTACTGTCGATATGGAAGTTCCTAACGGCGTTGATTTCGCCGAACGTGCGGTGTACGACGGTATTTCCATGAAGATCGTCCGGGCGTATGACATCAACAACGACGCCTATCCTTGCCGTATTGACGTGCTAGGTGGCTGGGCCGTTCTTAGACCGCAACTTGCTTGCCGTATCCTCGGGTAAGCGCTTAAACCTATAACAGGAGCGAGACGATGGAAAAGAAAAAGGGCAAGAAAAATGACACTAACTACGGTTACGGTGAGATGCCCAACATCAAGGTTCCTACCGGGAAGGGCAAGAAGTCGAAGAAGAAGGGGGGCAAGAAATGAAGAAGAAAATGAACTCACTGGCGATAGTGATTGCACCGAAAAAGAAGAAGCCGAAGAAGGCTAAGAAAGCCTCTTTGGAATCGTTCATGCGTAAACGCGGTATGTCTAAATAATGGAGGAGTGAAGCGATGTCAGAGGTTCAGTATCGACAAGATGAGAATGGCCTGTATTACACCATTATCATGGATGACGAGGGAAACCCGCTTCCTGTTGAAAAGCAAGAAGCACGGCCTGTAAACAACCCACACGGAGAGTCCGTCAATGCAACTGAAAGTTCAAGATATAATCACAGACGCAATGGGAAAGGTCGGCGCAACGGCGGTTGACGAAACCCCTACGCCGTCTGAGTTGAATCTTGGCCTTAGAACGTTAAACGTAATGCTTGACCATTGGTCGGCTAATCGTATCGTTCTACATAGTACCATTGACGAGAATTTTCCTTTAGTTGCCGGTAAATCCACCTATACCATCGGCACAGTGGGGGCTGACTTTATTTCCGCAAAGCCTATCGCTATTCGGGCCGCATTCATTCGGTATTTGAACAACGTCGATGTACTGTTAGATGTACGCGACAAGAAGGAAATAGATACATACACCGATAAGGCATATACGCAAGCCTTGCCGGAAGTATTGGCCTATGACCCCGGCCCGGCACAGAACCCGACGAATTTGGGTACAATAGAAATATACCCAATGCCGGATTCCGCTAATCCATACACACTGTATATCACTTCAGATAAATATCTGACTGAGTTTGTCAATCTGTCTGATATTGTCACCTTTGACGCCGCATATTATGAGGCGCTCATCTATAATTTGGCAGTTAGGCTGTTTAGGCATTATCACCAGGACAACAGAGTACAGATTCCTGCTGATATTCTTATACTGGCTAAAAGCGCCTTATCCGCTATCTATCGTTATTCAAACGAAACTTTCTCCATGAAAACAGACTTGCCAAGCCAGAAGGGAAATTACAACTACAATATACTCATGGATAGATAACATGAAGTTGCCTTTTTTAGGGCCGACATATAACGGAAGATCGAGAAGCATTAACACGTCAAGGTGCATTAACTTTTTCCCTGAGATATCCCCTTCCGGTGATATGTCACTTATCGGAACGCCAGGGGTTAAGTCTGTAGCCTTCCTTGGTACGCTTCCTATTCGTGGCGTGTATTCATTCAATAATATGCTATACTGCATTTGCGGCAACATGCTGTATAGCTTGGATAGCCAGTATGTAATATCATACGTTGGGACGATAAGCACCAGTTCAGGCAGTGTTATGTTTGCCGATAATGGGATTGCCAAGAATGGTGTCGGCGGCAATCAACTAGCTATTGTAGATGGATTGCATCTATACATTTACGATGTATCCACCGGGATATTAAGCACGGTTTACGGTAGTACATTCCCAAGTAAGCCGGTGACTGTAAGCTACATGGACGGGTATTTTATTACGTCTAACGGCACGATGCGGTTTGATGTTAGCAATGTGTACGATGGAACAACCTTCACCGGCCTGGCTTACGCTTCCGCTATCGGTGTATCTGACAACATTCAGAATATCCTTAATTCTCACCAGGTGTTGTTTGTTATCAAGCAGTATTCAACGGAGTTGTTCTTCAATAACGGCACGGCAACAACGGTAGGATGCCCGTTCGTTCGGTATCCAAATGCGGTATTGGACTACGGCACGTTATCAGGTAATACGGTAGTCCGTGGGGATGGTTCGATTTTCATGCTGGCCACGCAGCGTACAAATAATGATACAGCGCCATTCATCGGTGTGGTAGAAATGACCCAAGGCGGGGCTACAGTTATCAGTCCGATAAACATCAATTATAAAATATCTAAACTAGCCGCACCGGAGGATTCATTCGCGTATTGTTACGCCGATGAAGGCCATCTGTTTTACGTGCTTACTTTCAATACTGATAATATAACTCTGGTGTACGATTCACACAGTAAAATGTGGCATGAGCGTTCTACATATACTAACATAAACGAAGCTACGTTTATCAATAACGGTGTTATTGTCTATAACCAAACCTTGCCCGTGAATACGAATAGGCACTTATCCAACTGCTATTCAAATTTCAATGGCAAACATATCGTTGGGGATTATCGGATAGGGAATATCTACGAAATGTCTAGTTTGTATTATGACGATGCAGGGGAGCCGATAGTAAGTATTCGGATTGCCGAGCCGGTATATGACCCTGAAGACAAGGGGAATGTATTCATAAGCAGATTAGTAATGTACTCCGAATGCGGGACGCAAGACAACGCATATCTGTCATGGTCGAATGACAATGGCTATACATGGTCTAATGAATACCCATGCTCAACCGGAAATGTAGGGGCGTATAACAATAGGCTCATTTGGAGACGGTTAGGGTATTCTAGGAACAAAGTCTTCAAAGTTAGATTATCCGGTGCTACAAGAAAGATAATCAACAATTCATTCGCGGAAATATCGTTATAGTATAGGGAGAGGGAACATGGACGCAACAATGCAAGCATTAAGTCCACTGTTAGGTGGATACTTAACCAATATGCTAGGTCTGGGGCCTCAATTAGGCGCAACAGTAGGCAGTGGCCTTGCGGCTAATGCCTTGCAACAGAATACAATAGACGCCAACAACCAAGCGACACAGGCGCTTGTAAACTCGTACAATAACGCTATTGGCGTACAGAATCAGTTTGCCAATAATTCGTTAGGAATGCAGCAGAATATGTACAACCAGGGAGTGGCCCGAACACAGCCCTACGCGAATATCGGCACGTCGGCTTTGACTACCGCGCAGGGACTTACCCATTCTTGGCTTTCGCCTTATAACTACCAGACATACAACCAAGGGCCGGAGCAACAGTCAATAAATGCTTTAATGGGTAGTCTCGGCCCGCAGTATATAAAGACATACGGCATGTCTGACTACTTGAACAGCCCTGAGTATCAGCTACAGCTATTGGCGCAGAAGAAATTCGCCGATAGTCTTGGCGGGAAGTTGTCGGCGACGGGCGGATACGGTAGTGGCACGGCGGCTAACCAGCTTCAACAGAACGCCCTTGACTCGGCCTTGGCCGGGTATCAGACGGGTCTAAGCGATTATTCTTCGCAGAATATAAATAACTTCAACATCCAAAACAAGATAAACGCCCAAGCATTAGGCAACTACAACCAGGGGTTAACGAACCAACTGACACAGACTAACAATCAAGAGAATATCCTGAACAATCAGTTGAATACTGGTTTGAACGCGGTTGGTAGTATGAATACGGCGGGCACTAATCTTGCTGGCCAAAACGCCGTTGTTAATCTAGCGTTGGCTAATGCCACGTCAGATTTGGGCGTACAAGCGGGAAAGGCCCAATCGCAGAACATATTAAACAACCAGACTGCAAATAATCAATACGCCGCACAGCTTGCCGGGTTGCTCAATGCGAACGGATACACTGGCGGCGCGGCAGGCACTGCAAATAATGCCGCTAAAAGTGGTGGCGGTGCCGGTGGCGGAGGTATGGGCGCGGCAAGCGGAGGCGGTGCTGATATCACCGGCCTTGTCGGCGGTGTCCTTGGCGGTATCGGTCACCTGCTAGGTGCCGGTGCTAGTGCTGTAGGGAAGTTATTCTCCGGCGGAAGTGGCGGCAGTAGTGCGCCTTCTGGGTTGTCAGGTGCCGTTGGTGGCAACAATACGGCAATGCCTTGGCAGACAACCTCACCCGGTGGATATACCACGTCTGCCCCTACTACGGGAATTTGGACGTATAGCAGTCCAGTGTTCACCGGGGCAAATGGGACAACCGCACCTGGAAGTTGGGTTAACGCGGCGCAAGGATACTCCGCACCAACTGTAGCTGATAAGTTAGCCGCCGCATATTCGGCTGGTGCATCGAATCCCTGGTCGATACCAGCCACGAGCAGCGGCTACAGCACCGGGACAACTCTCCCCCCAGTATCGTCATATTCGGCTAATTCCCCCTGGTCGATACCATCCACTAGCAGCTATAGTACCGGAACCTCCACTCCTGCTAATACGTCATCCACATCGTATAGCAACGCATGGGGGGGGACATATACTCCGGCTGCGGCTTCGGTTCCTACCCCATGGGGCGGGACTTATACGCCGCCTCCAGTGACTACGCCTTCATATACACCATGGCCTACGTCTTCCCCATCAACTTATGTCCCGTATCAAATACCACAGGGGCCACCAGCCGGTGGGTATAATAGGTCTAATTACACAAGCACTTTCTTGCCACCCTGGACTCCCTCTAATGTAGTCCAGCAGATAACTGCTCCATCGTATAATGCTCCTTCATACGTGGCACCTTATTCGTCCTATGGTGGCACATACACCCCAAGCTACTTTGGAGGTGGGAGCTATTACGGCGGATGGGGATACTGGTAAAATAACGAGGTAACATTATGGATCAATCAGCGATTAACGCGCTATTGGCTTCACAGGGGGGTATGCCGCAGAATACGCTTGCCGCAGAACAATCGTATCTTGGGCAGGCGCTTGCTCCACAAGAAGCGGCGGTGGCGCAGCAGCAATTAAATGTGCTTAGCCAGCAGATGACGGATCAGAATATAATCCGTAATCGTCTATTGCAGAACGCCCAGAACCAGGCGGCGCAAGCGCAAGGTGTCCAGCCCGCTAATCCGTGGAAGCCGCCAACGAATTATGCAGAAATGGTGGCCGATCAGAAGTACGCTACCGCTGAAAACGCAAGGGCAGATGAATACCAGAAGCAGATTAAGCCATGGATGGATTACGCTACCAAAATAGGCGGGAAAGAAGGCACGAATCTTCTTACCAAGATTATGGACTCGGTTATGTCTGATAAGACAGCGCCGATCCCTATTAAGAAGCAACTACAGCCCTTCTACGATAGTGTAAAGAGCGGACAGCTAACATTATCCGGCCCTGGTCAAGTAACGGTTAGAACCCATGTAAATGACGCTATCAGGCAGAAATATAACCTGCCAGAGAGCGCCATCGGCACGGAAGTGGATATTACCACCAAGGAGAATGGCGAACTGGTTAAAATTGAGCCGGTGAAGCGGCAGGCCGGCGACGCGATGTCACCGGAAGCGTTTGGCCAAAGGGTGCAATTGGAGAAAGAAAAGGCCAAGGCAATTGCACAGGAGCGAGCAAATAGGCAAGTTAGAGGCCCCGCCGCTTCCTCCGCCCCCAGTGACGGGCTAGGCCCTGTAACCCCTATCCCTGGCCTTCCTGGATTCGGGATTTTGAAAAATTCTAGGCAGATTGTCCAAGTTAACAAGGATGGTGGCTTTTCCGTAGTTCAAGATATGACCCCTGAGAAGTTGCAGCAGATGATTTTGGATAATAAGAATAAGGAGCAGACTAATAAAGTTCGTAACAGTCCGACGTCGGTGGCGGCACAAGAAGCGTATAACTCTTTGAGCGAGTCGGCCCCTGAAATTGTAGCACTTGCCGCGAAAATTAACGGCAAGGATCCATTAAGGAATATAACCAAAGTCAATGATTTCATGCTTTGGCTTAATTCGGCTGATTCTGACCCTGATGTGTCAAAATTCAAGGCGAAACTTGTTTACGCGCAAAGCAAATTGGCATCGGTTATTAATCGATCTAGGGGTGGGGCATACATATTTAAGATTGCCAAGGACTTGCTAGCACCAAATCAAGGCACCGATGCTCTTGCCGGGGTGCTTAGTTCCCATTTGAATGATCTTAAGTCAACCAGTGATTTTATGAAGAATTATGGTAGAACGCCAAGCCCTGAAGATGAATATGTATCTGAGCAGATGAGAAAAGCACGGGATTACGCCGCAGCAAAATTCAATACATTCCCGTCAGTCGAAGAATTTAATAGTGTAGAAGCCGCAGCGAGAGCACAATGGGCGAAGGATCATAAGGGGGAAAAACAATGACAGAAGACTTGGATTTCTCCAAAATACTAGGCGGGAATAAGAAGCAACCGGCGGACTTGGACTTTGCTAAACTCCTAGGTGCTCCCCCCGCCCCGCCGCCTACTGCACCGAAAAACCTGCCAAGTGATTTGCTAACCGCGGTGGGGAGCGGTCTTAAGGGAGGGGCATTAGGAATTGCACAGTTAATCGCTGATATAAATAAATACAACCCCAAAGCTCTTGGTGGTGATCTGGCGGATGCAGCCTCTACTATCCTTAGACAAAAAGAAGCCAATAGGGAAGACAAGCTCAATCGTGAAGTCAAAGCTAAGTACGGCGCTCCTGGCATATCGAATCCTATCTCCTGGGCGGAAACAGCGGGTGAAATGGCACCTAGTGCAATTCCTGTTGCCGGGGATAGTGCTTTAGAAAGTGAAGCCGTATCAGTAGGCAGGGCTATCCTGCGCGGGATGGGCAAAGGCGTAGTTAGCGGGGCGGAATACAGTGCAATAACCCCATTGCGGCCTGATCAGAATCGTATGGTCTCGACAGGACTAGGTGCCGTGACGGGTGGGGCATTAGGCGCTGTAGCCGATCCGATAGTGAACAAGCTGATAGCGAAGCCAACCACAAAGGATTTAGCGGCTGAGATGATGGCGAAGACCAAGGAGACAACGCCATTCGACAAAGAGTTTATCGCCAAGAAGCAAGCGGAACTAGACACCGCGCAGCATACACTAGGCGTTAAGCTCCCCACGGGTTCAGGGCCAAACGCTAGAGAAACCAACTTGGTTCAAGACCGGATGCGGGCTAACCCTAAAGTCGCGTCAGGGATAGAAGCGCAGAAGGAAGCGGTGAGGGATACTGCAAAGGAGATGGTGCCCGATGCTAATTCCAATGTTGTTAAGATGGTTAGGGCGACCATTGATAGGGAACGCGCTAAAGCTGACGCAGCAAAGGCGTCCACCGCCGAACAATTTGGGGAAACACTTCCCCCTAAAGGCGCTCCTGATGAAATGACCACCATAGGATCAAATGTAAAAGGCAGACTTCAGCAAGCCAAGAAGGGAATTAAGTCATATTTCGATAATCAATATCTTAGATACGATAAATGGAAAACCTATACTAACAATAAAGACTTCATTTCTGCCGCTGATAAATTAAAAGACTTATCGTCTGTCGGCGGTAGTGTTCTTGGGAACTATGTTGACTTGTCTGGCATGTTGGAAAGGCTAAAGAATACTGTAGTAGATTCACAAGGCAATGAAGTAAAAGTTATGCCACCTGAATTTAATTTATCCGCATGGCGTTCTTTAAAAAGAGACTTGAGCGATGCCGCTAATAGGGCTGACCGATCTGGGAATTATACGGCATCTCAGCAACTAGGCTCCTTAGCCCAAATGGCAAAGGATAAGGAAGCTGAATCATCTACGAAACTTCCTGCCGAGTTAAGAGACCAATACAATAAAATCGGTGCTGCATATAACAACATGATGCATATCCCTACCAGGAAAGGCTATTCTGGTAGTATTCTAAAGAACAATAGCACTGTAAGGCCAACCGACATAGCCAAAAGGTTAAACAGTATTGATAACGCCAATGATTTAATGCGTACTATTGGGTCTCATCTGGAAACGCAACGTCTGGGTGAGGCTGCCCCAAAGGACGTATCCCCTGAAGCGTTGATGGCGGCTGGCAAGAAAACAGCAGGTGAACTTGCCAAGCCATATTTCATGGGCCAGATAAGGGCTGTATATGACAACGCCGGTGGTGGGAGGGATGGGATTAAGGCGGTGAATAAATGGCTTAGGAATACTGACAACAAGAATATCCTTGAGCATTATGGAATAGATGTTGATTTTAATCTATTCCGCGAGAATTCCGCAAATGCCATTAAGCAGATTGAGAGTGTGTCTTCCGATCAGGTTCCTAAGAATGGAGTCGCAAACAACATCGTTCAAGGGATTCTAGGCGTCAAGAGCCCGTTTAAGCTGTTTGATTATGTGGTTAATAGTGCTAACCCTAAAGCTGAAATAGAGCAGCTTTTCGCCGTGTCGAAGAACCCGTCATGGCGCAATGCAGTTAGGGATGTACTAAGAACTTCATTGAAGAACAAGCCGGATGCGTTCAAGAACCCTAAATACGCTGAAGTCTTACCGTATATGTTCGATAAAAGCGATTTGAATACGCTGAAGGCATATCATACAACTATGGAAGCATTAGGCGCTAAGGCCCCTAAAACCGACATGTCACTTCCTGATTCCCAGGGGGGCGTCTTGCATGGTGCGGTTCAGTTCTCCCATAGGCTTCCGGTGTGGTCAGTATGGAAGCGGGCGCTTAAATGGTACGCCGGGGCGAATTTAGAGGATTTACTTAAAGCGTCTCAAGCTGAAGTTGCCGAGTATATTGACGATGCGATTCTAGACCCGAACAAGGCGAAACTTTTAGATGAGTCATTGAAAGGATCACGGTACTATCAGCAGAAACTTGGCAAGGATTTAGAACGATGGATCCCGGCTAAAAAAGCCATTAACACTTTCAAGAATCTTTCAATAGCTTCTGGTTTAGGGTATTATGGCTCTAGTGCCAGAGAGGAACAGCCTACACGTATCCCGGCTGGTTTAAGGGAACGGTTACGGGGTCAATGACAATGCCGCTGAAGAAAGGACGTAGTAGAAAAACCGTGTCTGATAATATCAGGACTGAGATTAAGGCTGGCAAACCACGTAAGCAAGCAATAGCCATTGCACTGAATAAAAAACGGAAAAGCAAATGAAATCCAAGTCGTGTTTATTCTGGGATAGGGGTTTATACCTATGTATGGCGGAACGGCTTGCTGAGTCATTCGGCAAGGTATATTACTACATGCCGCAAGCGAACCCTTATCCACTGTCCGCATTGGCGCAGATAGGCGTCGGCTTGGATAAAGTCGAACGAGTCCATAAATTCTGGGATGTGATAGACGATGTTGACTTGATTGTCTTCCCTGATTGCTACGATGGTGAAATGCAGCATTGGCTACGAAGCAAGGGGTATTGTGTGTTTGGGAATGACAGGTCTGAACTGATAGAACTAGACAAGTTACTATTCCTAGACGTGCTGAAGGAAGTTGGCCTGCCGACGATTAAGACTGAAGTAACGAAAGGGATTGAGGCGTTAATCGCTTGCCTGTCTAAGGCTAAAGGTGAAAAATGGTTGAAGACGAATTGGTATCGTGGTGACTTCGAGACGCATAAGTTCGTCAATATGGATCTTATCACCCCGTGGTTGACGAACTTGGTTTATCGGCTAGGCAATCGAGCGCATGATATTGAGATTCTAGTCCAAGACCCGATTGATGCCGAATGTGAAACGGGCTATGACGGCTTCCTGATAGATGGCAAATATAGTGGGAACTGTTTAACCGGTTACGAAATAAAAGACCGTGTGCTAGTCGCCAAGGTATCAAAAGAACCACCGAAAATAGTCAAGTTGATAAACGACAAGATGGCGCCTGTACATGAATACTTTGGCGGCAGGGGCCATTACAGCACGGAGATACGGATAACTAAGGATGGGACGCCTTATTACATCGACTCGACACAACGTGCGCCAAGCCCGCCTTCCGAGCTGATGCTTGAGATTTACGATAATTACCCTGAAATTATCTGGCAAGTAGCCAATGGTGAAGTCCCTGAAGTAATACCACGGGCGGAGTTCGGCGCGGAATTGATACTGACTTCAGACTGGCATAACGAGAATGAACTATGCGTTCAGTTCCCGAAAGAGCTATCGAAGAATATCAAGCTGAAGAATTACTCGAAGCGGGGTGATAGTTATTTCTGCACACCGAACGATAACGCGGGGTATTTCGGCGCGGTGGTCGCGTATGGTGACAGCGTTGAAGAGGCTACCAAGCAGGTGCTGGAAATTGCAAAGCAGATCAAAGCGGAAGACTTGCATATTGACGAAGAAGTCTTCGACGAGGCAAACGAACAAATAGCCAACGGTGAGAGATTTGGCATACATTTCTAGTCCATATTTCCCACTCCCCACACCGCTACAATTCTTCGACTTGAATGGGCAGCCCGCCGCTGGGGGCAAGCTCTACACCTACGCTCCTGGAACACAGAACCCGCAGACAACGTATCAAGACGCCGCCGGGACGATACCGAACACCAATCCGGTTATTTTAGATAGTGCTGGCCGTTGCGTAGTATGGATGGCGGGCCAGTACGATATGGCTTTGACCAATGCGGCAGGTACGACGATATGGTCAACGAATAGGGTTATCAATGGCGATCCTGCAATCTACTCCTTGTTGGTTAATCAAGTATCGCAGTTGGTTTCGTTGTTTGGGCTTGGGCTAGGGACACAGAAGGCCATATTCGGGTACGGGTACACAAGCGGTGCCGTATCCATGACTAACCTGGTCTCTAACACCGGCGTTGTGGCTTCCGACACAACGGGCGTTGGTACGGCCAGGTATGGCCTCGCCGCAGCGGGATACGGGGGCGATAAGGCGATTTTCGGGTATGGTGCCGCAGCCGGAAACTTATCTATGACGAACCTGGTGTCTAACACCGGGGTTGTGGCTACCGACACAACGGGCGTAGGGACGGCTAGAAATGCTCTCGCCGCAGCGGGATATGGGGGCGATAAGGCTATATTCGGGTATGGTACCATAATTGTAAACTTATCCATGACGAATCTAGTATCAAATACCGGTGTAGTGGCTACTGATACAACGGGCGTAGGGACGGCCCGGTACGGACTTGCCGCAGCGGGATATGGGGGAGATAAGGCGATATTCGGATTCGGTGTCAATACTAATGTGACGAACCTGGTATCGAATACTGGGGTTGTAGCTACCGATACAACGGGCGTTGGTACGGCCAGATGGGGACTTGCCGCAGCTGGTTACGGTAGCGATAAGGCGATTTTCGGTTATGGTGTCGCAGCCGGAAACTTATCTATGACGAACCTGGTATCTAATACCGGTGTGGTGGCCACCGACACAACGGGCGTAGGGACGGCCCGGCACGGACTTGCCGCAGCGGGATACAGCTTAACATAGGTGATTAAATGTCTTATACAATGATGCAATCCCCACTTATGCAATTCTTCGATAATTCCGGCAAGCCTTTGTCATTCGGTCTGGTGTATATCTATCAGCCGAATACCACTATCCCGTTGACTACATATTCGATTTATGACGGGTCGGCATCGAATACCAACCCTATCGTCCTGGACGCTTACGGAAGGTGCGAAATATGGCTTAATAGCACTTGCGATGTTAAAGTCACGGACGCTTCCGGCAATCTAATCCTGACACAAAGCAGCGTTAGTTCGGGCGATATGCTCCAGTTCAATACCATTGAGGCGCAGATTAACCAGTTGGTGACGATAATCAATCAGCAGCTTGCCATCTATCAATCATTCACCCTTACGCAGAAGGCCCTCTTTGGATTCGGCTGGGATGGGACTACAGCCTTCTCCATGACGAACTTAGTGTCGAATACAGGTATCGTAGCTTCCGACACAACGGGCGTTGGCAGTATTCGCCATGATCTTGCTGCCGCGGGATACGGTGGCGACAAGGCGATTTTCGGGTTCGGATATAGCCCTTCGGCGGGCAATGTATCAATAACCAACCTGGTGTCTAACATGGGTGCCGTCGCTACCGATACAACCGGCATTGGTACAGGCCGGTCTGACCTTGCAGCCGCTAGTTACGGTACTGACAAGGCTATCTTTGGGTACGGCATTACTTCCGGCGCGGTAAGTATCACAAACCTTATATCCAATGCCGGGGTAGCGGCGTCGGATACAACAGGTGTGGGAACGGCACGGTATTCCCTTGCCGCAGCGGGATATGGTGGCGATAAAGCTCTCTTCGGATTCGGCTGGACGACTGCTATTGTTAATATGACGAACCTGGTCTCCAACACTGGTGTAGTGTCCACTGATACAACCGGCGTAGGCAGCGCCAGGGAGTCGCTTGCCGCCGCTGGGTACGGGGGTGATAAGGCTATCTTCGGATATGGCTACACAACTGCTGCCGTCTCCATGACGAACCTGGTATCGAATACCGGGGTAGTCGCTACCGATACAACGGGCGTTGGTACGGCCCGGTACGGGCTTGCCGCAGCGGGATATGGTGCGGGTAAGGCTATCTTTGGGTATGGTGATACAGCGGCCACAAGTTCGCTGACTAACTTGGTTTCTAATACCGGTGTAGTGGCCACCGACACAACGGGCGTTGGTACGGCCCGGTACGGCCTTGCCGCCGCTGGGTACAGCTTAATTTAACAGGAGAGGATGAATGGCAACGAAGTTAAACACTGAGTTCAATTATCGCTACCAAGTTATTGGTGAGACCCCTTGGGAGAAGATAAAAACCTTAAAAGGCTTCCTAGAGGGCCGTATTCGTGCCGCGTGTCTTGAGGAGGTATCGGACAAGAAACTCCAGGCGAAGAAGTTACGCCTTGAGCATGGTAATCTTGAGCCTTATGAACGGCTTGAGCTTGAGGCGGAAATAATTGAGATTGAGTCATTCGCCCCTGCACAGAAAGAGGCTTACGAGCTTAATCGGCAAGAGATTAAGATTTTAGAGAATCTACTTGCTGAGTATTACGAAGTAGCGGAACCAACCCGAATCCCCGGATACACCGATGAGGAAATGTTTGAAGCCAATGCTCTTAATGAGTTCACCGTTTCTATTGCTAAGGATATTCATTCTGAAATCATTGCCAACGGGCGTCCTTCCGCCGCTAAAATCCGTAATGCGATGAGTTGCCCGCAGACCTTTATCGCATTGCAGAATATCGGCCTTATTCCCCAAGACATTAAACTTATAGGTGTGGAAAATGAACCTGTACAGCCTAAAATCCAGTGACTTTAAAGCGTTGTTCGGCGATCCCCCTAAGTCTGTACCGGATGCAGTTATCATCGGGCAGAATGCTGACTGCACGGAATTCTTGCTGCTTTCCGGCACGGCGTATCCTGAGCTCTCCCCCTGCACTGCCACCCCTGAAGGGTTTATTTTCACCTATAGACAGGCGTGGGGGATACATATCGACGACACGGTGATCGACAGGGTGAAGAAGGATATTAGGGATAATGGCGTATCCGATATTACCGTGACGACTTCCACCGGGAAAGTATTCGATGGTGACGAGACTAGCCAGAACCGTATTTGTAGAATGATTACGATAATGGAGGCGAAGAATATCCCTACGGCTAAATGGAAGTTGCATGGAAGCAAGACGGAAACCGACGTTACCAAGGATGAATTCGTCGAGGCGTTATTCCTTGCCGGGACTAAACAGACTCAACTCTGGTTCGCTTAATGGCAAACAATGTAGCGTTCAT
>JAEHJW020000242.1_pt1 | contig 21189 bp, 30 predicted proteins | sample 9271431 | NCBI WGS metagenome assembly JAEHJW02 | reverse complement strand
TTGTCTCTCCGTGGAACGGCGGCATTTTCCTTGCGTGCATATGGGGTCGCGGCCTCTCGGTAAGCGAGGCAGAGTCCCTCTCGGTTGATCCCTGGCAATTGTTCGAGGCGCCCGCCTCGCGCCGCGCATACAGCATCGCGTCCAGCGCGATCACCGGCAGCGGTGCGTCGACGGATGTCGACACGTCGGCGGCGTCCGGGACGGAATCGATCGCAGGCGCCGGAGCGTCGAGCGATATCGACGCAGCGAGCGCGACTGGCTCGGAGTCGATCAGCGGCACCGGCGCATCGAGCGACACGGACCAGGCGAGCGCGGTCGGCAGCGAATCGATCGCCGGCAGCGGTGCAAGTGCGGACTCGGACGCTGCGACTGCGACGGGCGCTGAAGCAATCACCGGCACGGGCGCGAGCGCCGATACCGACACGTCCGCCGCGATCGGCACGCTCTCGGATGCCGGTACGGGCGCGAGCGCGGATGTCGACGCGAGTGCCGCGACGGGCAGCGAGACCATCACGGGGTCAGGCGCGTCGACGGACGTTGACCAGTCTGTCGCCTCGGGAAGCGCCGGCAGCGGCGGCGTCGGTGCCTCTGTCGACGTGGACACGTCGAGCGCGACGGGCGGCATCACCGAGTCGGGCTCGGGCGCTTCGGCCGATGTCGACGCATCCTCGGCGAGCGGCGGCGAGGCGATCACCGGATCGGGAGCGTCGGCCGACAAGGACACGTCGACGGCGACTGGCTCGGTCATCGCGAGCATCACCGGCTCCGGCGCCTCGCAGGATGTCGATACCTCGACGGCGCTCGCAGGCGAGACGATCGCCGGCGTCGGCGCCTCGACCGACGTAGACGTTTCGAGCGCGACGGGATCGCAGAACTCGGCTCTCGTAATTGACCCGCGGTTCATCGTGAACGCGCACGGCCGCTTGTACGCGGTCTATTCGAAGGGTCGGTCTTTCTCGGTCCCATCGAAAGGGCGCTAATTCGTTGTGAGCAATGCCGCATGATCGGACCGCCGCTCAAATTTCCGTTTCCAAAGGACCCGGTCGAGAGGATTCCGCTCACCTTCGATTTTGGGCCGGATTTGGCGACCGGCGTCACGCTCTCCGGAACACCGACGATCGTGCAGACGAGCGTCTTTTCCGGCACCGACGTGCCGGCGACGACGCTCGTGCTCGGGACACCGGCGATCGATGCGACCAGCACTCAAGTCGTCGTGCCATCCAGCGCAGGAACGCTCGATTGTGCCTACCAGATCACCATCGAGTGTCCGACCACGGACCCGAACACGACGCTCGCGCTAACTGCGCTCCTGGAAGTGGCTCGCGACTGGTCGCCATGAGGAACGAACGATGCCGATCCGAAAAGTGAAAGGCGGTTACAAGTGGGGCGGCCACGGCCACGTCTATGCGAGCCGCGAAGGAGCCGCGCGCCAGGCGGCTGCCGCCCACGCGAACGGCTGGCAGGGAGACGAGGACGAGACGAAGGACTCGAAGTTCGACGAGCTCGTCGAGAAGCTCATGCGCAAGGGCTACTCGAAGGCCTACGCGACCAAGATCGCCGGCAAGATCGCGGCCGAGAAGGGCAAGACGGGACACGAGGACTCGCGCCGGCGCGTCGGCGATCGCTCGCTACACGCCGAGATGCGCGATCGCATGTACTACTCGGTGCAGGAGCTCGGCAAGAGCCGCAAGATCCTCCCGAACGGGACGCTCCTGTGCCAGGACGTGCCGATCGCGCGCACCGGCTCGCAAACCTACGGCGAGGACGAGGTGCCGATCGACGCCGTCGGCGGTCGCGTCACGGTCGAGCGTCCGCCGGAGGAAGTGTTTCGCGACGAGACGATCGCGAGCTTCGAGGCCGTCCCGGTCACGGTCGAGCACCCGAACGACTTCGTGCGGCCGGAGAACTACAAGCAGCACGCCGTCGGCCACGTGCAGAACGTGCGCCGCGGCGAAGGCCTTCAGGATGATCTCCTGATCGCCGATCTCGTCGTCACGGATCCGAAGGCGATCGAGTACGTCAACACGGTTCGGCCTGAGCTCTCCGCCGGGTATGAGGCCGACTACGATCAGGTAGCGCGCGGTCGCGGCGTCCAGCGCAACATCGTCGGGAATCACGTCGCATTGGTCGAGCGAGGCCGAGCAGGTCCGCGCGTTGCAATTCAGGACAGTAATCACCAGGAGACAGCTATGCCGAATGGCACATTGTGGGACCGTCTGCGCCGCCTCGTTCGCGATGCGGAAAAGGAGCGCGAGGACGAGGATCGCGAGGAAGAAACCGAGGACGAGGACACCGAGGAGCGCGAGGAAGAGCGATCCAAGGACAAGAAGTCCAAGGATCGCAGCCGCTCGCGGGACGCCGCGTTCGCGAAGCTGGTCGCCGACGCCGTCGTCGCCGGCATCCGCGCCGCCGACAAGAAGGCGAAAGACGACGAGGAAGGCGAGGAAGAGGAGCGCCGCGGCGACAAGGAGGAGAAGGAAGACGAGGGCACCGAGGACACGGTCCTCGAGGCGGAGGAGGGCGAGGTCGACAATTCCGGCAAGACCTGGACCGGCTCGCTCACCGGCGATTCCTTGCGCGAGATCGCCTCGCGTGCCGAGATCCTCGTTCCCGGCATCAAGATGCCGACCGGCGACGGCGCGCGCGCGAAGAACGCGGGCGAGCAGATGATGCGCCACGCGCTCAAAACCGCGTACACGACCGATGCGGGCCGCGCGGCGATCGATCCGTTCCTCTTGGGCGTACCGGTCGAGAAGCTCACGAAGGACGCGCTTCAGGGCGTGTTCGTCGGCGCCTCGGCGCTGCGAGCGCAAGTCTCGAACCGCTCGGTGGGCGGGGCATTCGGCGCCAAGCGCAAGACGACCGACTTCGGCGCGGCGCCGCCGACACCGGCCGAGATCAACCGGTTGAATCGCGAGGCGCGCGACAAGCGCCGCGCGGCAGCGCGCTGATCCGGCCCCCGGATTTGTAACCGAACCATTTCACGAGGATCCTTTCCATGTCCAATGCAATCAGCTTCCGCATGGCGCAGGGCGTCGCCGGCGCACTCTCGCGGGTGAACATCGGCGAGACGGTCGAACAGATCGCCTACGGCGCGACTCCCTTCAGCGCGTACGGCCTCGCGGCCAAGATCTCGGGCAACACGATCGTGCTCCCGGCCGCGTCCACCGACGCGATCTACGGGCTGCTCGTGCGCCCCTTCCCGATCGAGGACTTCACCGCCGAGACCGGTGCGCCGAATTCCGGCCCGGTGATCGGCACCTCGACGCCGCCCACGGCGGGGATCGCGAACGTGCTCACCCGCGGGTACATGACCGTCAAGGTCGGCACCGGTGGCGGCGCGCCCGCACTCGGCGGCGCGGTCTACGTGCGCTATGCGAGCGGCACCACGGCGCTGCCCGTCGGTGGCCTCGAGGCGACCTTCCTCACGGGTATCAACGTCGCGGTTCCGAACGCGCGCTGGCTCGGCTCGGCGGACGCGAACGGCAACGCCGAAGTGTTCTTCGACAATCCCTGATCTGACGCCCTGATCGGGTAATCCCCACTGGGCGCCTTCGGGCGCCCTTTTTTCTCTGGAGATCAAAGCAATGCGAATTGTCAAATCGGTAGATCAGGGCTTGCACGAGGCCCGGCTCTGTCTCAACAAGGACCAGGTCGACCTCGCCTCGACGAAGCTCAAGCGAGCGATGGGCCGCGTCCGGTTCACGGACGGCCTGTACACGTTCGACCAGGCGACCGTCGATGCGGCGGGCGCGTTCCTGATCAACGAACTCGAGCGCCTCGACGCGACCCTGCACATGCCGCTCGCCTCGGTGCGCTGGCCCGAGGACATCGATCTGCGCGAGGACGTGTCGATCGCGGACGAGTCCTCGAGCTACACCAACTCGAGCTTCGCGAACGCGCAAGGGCTCGCGGGCTCCAACATCAGCTGGGTCGGCAAGGACTCGAGCGCGATCCCGGCGATCGGCCTCGACATCGGCAAGACCGCGAACCCGTTGACCCTGTGGGCGACGATGGTCTCCTGGACGCTGCCGGAACTGAAGAGCGCCGAGCAGCTCGGGCGCCCGATCGACACCCAGCAGATCGAGGGGCTGAAGCTCAAGTGGAACATGGACGTCGACCAGATGGCGTTCATCGGTGACACGGCGATCGGCGCGACCGGCATGTTCAACCATGCGCTGCTCACGAACCACTCGAACGCGGTCACGGGCACCTGGGCGACGGCAACTGCCGCGCAGATCCTCGGCGATGTGAACGAGATGCTCTACAGCGCGTGGGCCGCGAGCGCGTGGGCGCTGGCGCCGACCGATTGCCGCATCTCGCCGAACCGGTTCAACACGCTCGTCACCACGATCGTGAGCTCGGCCGGCAACATCTCGATCCTGGAGTTCCTGCGCCGGAACAACCTCGTCACGACCCGCGGCGAGGACCTCGACATCAACGCGAACAAGTGGCTCCTCGGCACCGACAACGGCGGCCAGGGCCAGGCGACCGACAGCATGTTCGCGTACCGCAAGGAGCAGAGCCGGGTGCGCATCCCGCTCGTGCCGCTGCAACGCACCCCGATCGAATACGCGGGGCTGCGCCAGAGCGCGACCTACTTCGGGCGCATCGGCTGCGTCGAGCTCGTCTACCCGGAAACCGCGGCCCGTCGCGACAACCTCGGTTGATCGGAGCTTTCGAGTCTCCTTCCAGTAACACAGGGACCCCTGCCTATGCGTCGAATCAACGTCGTCAAGCCGTTCAACTTCCTGCACCCCGACGGCACGCGCCACGCGTTCGGCGTGGGGGTGCACGAGGTCGGCACCTACCGCAAGCCGGTGTGGGACCGTGCGAAGGACGCGCCAGTCGACGACGCGTTCACCGAGCACGAGATCGGCGACCACCCGTACGTTCGCAGCCATTGCGGTAAGATGCCGACCGCCCAGGAGCTCCTGGCTGAGGCCGACCGGATGCGCGCGCAGGCGGAGGCGATGACGAAGCAAGCGGAAGACCAGGCCGCGGCCGCGAAGGCGGCCGGGGCCTACGCGAGCCTCGCGCCGGGCGGCGCGGAGCCTGCGGCGGCGCCGGCGATCGAAGCGGCGGTGAAACCGAACACCCAGACGAAGGGCGCGGCCGTCAAGCCGAACACCAAGCAGTAATCCGTGACCGTCACCGTCGCCTCGTTCCGCCAGAGCTTCCCCGAGTTCCAGGACCCGGGGAGGTTCGCCGATTCCGCCATCAATCTCTGGCTCGCGTTCTCCTCGAGCCTGGTGAATTCGACGGTGTGGAACTCGGACGGCGGAACGCTCGCCGATCTCGGCGTGCAGCTCGTGATCGCGCATCACCTGGTGCTCGCCGAGCGCGACGGGAAGGCCTCGGCCGCCGGCGGAACGCCCGGCGTCGTGACCGGGCCGCAGGCCTCGAAGAGCGTCGACAAGGTCTCGGTGAGCTACAACGCCGGCGCGGTTCAGCTCGACGGCGCCGGATTCTGGGCGCTCACCTCCTACGGGCTGCGCTTCCTCACGATCGCGCGCATGGTCGGCGCGGGGGGCGTCCAGCTCGCGAGTTGCGCCTACGGGCCCGGGCCGTACGGAGCGACGCCCCTTGGCTTCTAGGGTCACGATCACCCGGGATTCCCTCACGGCGATCGTCGGCGCGATCCAGGGAATCGCCCGAAAGCGCGTGCTCATCGGCATCCCGGAGAGCACCACGAGCCGCGAGGACGAGGAGGAGAGCCCGATCACGAACGCGGCGATCGGCTACATCCAGGAGTTCGGGAGCCCGGATGCGAACATTCCGGCGCGCCCGTTCTTGATCCCAGGTGTCAATAAGGCCCGCGAGAGCGCGAGGGAGGAACTGCGCTCCGCGGTCACGGCGGCGCTCGAGGGCAACAAGGGATCGATCGAGCAGCACCTGAACGCCGCCGGCGTCGTTGCGCTGAATTCGGCGCGCAACGAGCTCCAGACCGGCGACTTCGTGCCGCTCAAGCCCTCGACGATCCGTTCGCGCAAGTACGAGCGCGGCACGAGCTCGCGCCGGCCGAGCGAGGAACGCTATCTCGCGCTCGTCGCCGGCGGCATGAGCCCCGAGAGCGCCCAGGGCGCGACCGGTATCCGGCCGCTCATCAACACCGGGGCGCTGAGAAACTCCCTCACCTACGTCATCCGGAAGAAGTGATGCCCGACATTGACGTGAGCGAAATTCTGACGGATCCCGATTTTCTCGACTCGACGCTCGTGTGCGTGCGCTCGGTGCAGACGGTCGGCGCCGACGGCATCGCGGTGCTCGCGCAGACGAAAACGAGGTTCGCGGGCGTCGTCACGCAGGACGCCGGCGCGGTGCTTCGGCGCATCGCCGCCGGCGAGCGCATCACCGGCTCGATCTCGGTCGTGACGTATTTCCGGCTGCTCGCCGGCAGCCCCACCAACACGGCCGACGTCGTGCAGTGGGGCACGAACTCCTACACGGTTTCGCAGGTGTCCGACTACTCGCGCTACGGCGCGGGGTTCGTCGAGGCGATCTGCGACCTGGTCGCGCTCTCGGGGTAAGGCATGGCGAACACATCGGCGACCGGCGGCGTCCTCACTCCTTCGGCGCCGGGACCGGCGGCCGATGCGGGACTCGATGCGCTCTTCCAGCCCGTTTTCGCGGCGATTCTCGGATTCGACGGATCGCTCGTGCGCCCGCGCTGGCAGCCGGTGCCCCCGAAGCAGCTCGCGGCGAGCATCGACTGGTGCGCGCTCTCTGTGAACGTGCTCTCGCCGAACGATGGTCCTGCGATCGTTCACGACGGGACCGCGAACGGCGGCCTCGGCGCGGACACCTACAGCCGCCACGAGACGCTCGATCTCTTCGTGAGCATCTACGGCCCGAACTCCGGCGGCAATGCGGCGCTCCTGCGGGACGGCCTGTCGGTGCCGCAGAACACCGAGGCGCTGCTCCCGGCCGGCATCCGCTGGGTCGAGTGCAGCCCGGCGCGCGCGATCCCCGAGCTCGTCAATCAGCAGTGGATCCGCCGCTACGACCTGTCGATCATGTTCCGCCGCATGGCGACGCGCGTGTACGGCGTCGAGAACCTTGCCGGTTCGGTGATCGACCTGATCGACGATACGACGATCAACGACACCATCGCGGTGCCCCCGCCTTAATTGTTGGAGAACTCCATGCTGAACACGGGCCTGAACGTCAACGACATCGTCGCCGTCTCCGTCAACCTCTCGCCGGTCGCGGCGCAGGAACGGAACTTCGGCAGCCTCCTGATCCTCGGCGACTCCGCGGTGATCGACACGGCTCAGCGCCTGCGCCTGTACTCCTCGATCGCGCAGGTCGGCGAGGACTTCATCGTCACGGCGCCGGAGTATCTCGCCGCCGGGATCTTCTTCGAGCAGTCGCCGCAGCCGACGCAGTGCTACATCGGCCGCTGGGCCTCGAGCGCGACCTCGGGCGTCCTGCAGGGCGATGCGCTCACGACCGCCGAGCAGGCGCTCGCGAACTTCACCGCGATCACGAACGGCGGCGTCGATTTCACGATCGACGGGACCGCGGTGCCCCTCACGGCGTTGAACTTCTCGGCTGCCGCATCGCTCACCGCCGTCGCCTCGATCATCACGACCGCGCTCTCGACCCACGGCGCCTGTGCGTGGAACCCCAACGCCGGCAACTTCTCGGTCACGAGCGCGACCACCGGCTCGACCTCGTCCGTTTCGTTCGCCACTCCCGGTACCGGCACGGACATCTCGACGCTCCTCGGCCTCTCGGCGGCCGCTGGCGGCTACACCGTCGCCGGCATCCCGTCCGAGACGCTCGCCTCCGCGGTGCAGACGCTCGATCAGATGACGAGCGCCTGGTACGGCCTGCAGGTCGCCTCGACCGTGGCGCCGGCGAATTCCGATTACACGGCGGTCGCGACCTACATCCAGGCGGCCTCGAACTCGCACATCTTCGGCGTGACGACCCAGGATCCGAACGCGCTCATCGCCTCGAGCACGACGGATCTCGCCTACCTGCTCAAAGCCGGCGCGTACTCGCGCACCTTCTGCCAGTACAGCAGCGCGAGCGACTACGCCTCGGCCTCGATCTTCGGGCGCGCCTTCACGGTCGACTTCAACGGCCAGAACACCGCGATCACGCTGATGTTCAAACAGGAGCCGGGGATCACGGCCGAGACCCTCACCGAATCCCAGGCCGCGGCGCTCAAGGCGAAGAACTGCAACGTCTTCGTCAACTACAACAACGCGACCGCGATCCTGCAGAACGGCGTGATGGCGAGCGGCCAATATTTCGACGTGATTCACGGCACCGACTGGCTGCAGAACGCGATTCAGACCGCGGTCTACGATCTGCTCTACCTGTCGACGACGAAGGTCCCGCAGACCGATGCCGGCGTCAATCAGATCGTCGCGACGGTGGCCGCGCAGTGCGACCAGGCGGCGCAGAACGGCCTCATCGCGAAGGGCACCTGGAACGGGCCGCCGATCGGCGCGATCGTCACCGGCCAGACGCTCGCAAAGGGCTATTACATCTACGCCCCGCCGGTCTCGAGCCAGACCGCCGCGGCCCGCGCGGCCCGCACCGCGCCGACCATCCAGGCGGCCGTCAAGCTCGCCGGCGCGGTCCAGTCGGCGGACGTGATCGTCAACGTGAACCAGTAATCCGGAGCATCCCACGATGAATAGCTACAGCTTTGCCGACGTGTCGGCGACCCTCGTCGGGCCGAGCGGCGCCATCGATCTCGGGTACGGGGCCGCCGTCGCGCAGGAGGGCATCGACATCGAGCAGACGGCAGAGAAGAACACGATGACGATCGGCGCTGACGGCAAGGGCATGCACACGCTGAACGCCGACAACTCCGGCGAGATCACCGTGCGGCTCCTGAAGGTGTCGCCGATCAACGAGCAGCTGATGGCGGCCTACGACGAGCAGCAGGCCTCCTCGCTCCTCTGGGGCCAGAACACGATCACGGTGCGCCAGAACGCCTCGGGCGACATCACGGTCGCGACCCAGGTCGCGTTCAAGAAGAAGCCGCGCTTCCAGTACGCCAAGGAAGCCGGCATGGTCGAGTGGCAGTTCCAGGCGACCGAGGTCAACACGATCCTCGGCACCTACTAGCCGTGATCGAGTTCACGATCGCGGATCACCAGTACCAAGCGGGCAAGCTCTCCGCGCGCCGGCAGTTCCACGTGAGCCGGCGTCTCGCGCCGCTTATGGCGCCGGTGATCCCGGCGTTCGTGCGGGCGGTCAAGGACGGCCAGAGCCTGCGCGACCCGGAGGTGCTCGAGATGCTCGTCGGTCCGATCGCCGAGGGGCTCTCGAAGATGGCCGACGCGGACGCCGAGTACGTGATCGACGAGTGCCTCGGGGTCGTGCGCCGCTACGTGCCGGAGCACAAGCACTGGGCGGCGATCTGGAACCCGGGCGCGGGGCTCCCGATGTTCGACGACCTCAACGACCTCGCGCTCGTGCTGCGGATCGTGATGCGGGTCGTGCAGGACAGCCTCGGCCCTTTTATTCAAGGGTTCCTTTCGAGTCCGACGCCGACTTCCCCGACGTAGAGCTGCGCCGCCTGCCGAGCGGCGAGGACTGGCTCCTCGCGCCGGTGATGGCCGGGATCTGCCGGTACGAGTCGCTGATCGACGGAACCCTGGACCTTGCGGACGTCGCCCTGCTCAACGACGCGCTGACCGTGCGGTCGGAGAACGAGCTGCGCCTGGCTGAGCATGCGGAGCGGATTAATGGCCGACACTGACATACTGCGCGAATTCCTGGTCGGGCTCGGCTTCAAGGTCGACGAGGGGGGCCTGAAGAAGTTCACCGGCACCGTCGCCGCCGCGACGAAAGTGGTGTTCGGCCTCGCCGCGGCGATCGAGGGAACGGCGGTCGCGGTCGCCGCCGGCGTGACCCGGTTCGCCGGCAATCTCGAATCCCTGTACTTCGCCTCGATGCGCACCGGAACGAGCGTGCGCAACCTCGAGGCGTACTCGAAGGCCGCGCAGAACTTCGGCGCATCCTCCGAGGACGCCCGCGCGTCGATCGAGAGCCTGGCGACGTACCTGCGCAAGAACCCGGGCGGCGAGGGCTTCCTGAACGCGCTCGGCGTCAAGACCCGCGACGCCAAGGGCCACATGCGCGATATGTCCGACATCCTCACCGGACTCGGCCAGCGTTTCGCGAAAATGCCCGTCTACCTCGCCGAGCAGTACGCCGGCCAGTTCGGGATCTCCGAGCGCATGATGCTCGCGCTTCGCAATGGCAAGTTCGCAAGCGAGCTCGAGAAGATGCGCCGGATCCTCAAGGACTCCGGCTTCCAGCGGGCGGCGAAGGAAGCGCACGAGTACCGCGAGCAGCTCCGCCAGATCGAGGCGCGGTTCGACGCGATCAAGGCACGGATCGGCGCCGGCGTCCTCAAGGTCTTCAACCAGGACCTCATCGAGTTCGGCAAGTGGCTCGACACTCACCAGACGCAGCTCACGACCTTCGCGACCTCGTTCTCGACCGGCATCCAGGAAGCGGCACGGGTCGCGATCCCGCTCCTCGAGGACATCGGCACCGGCTGGAAGAACATCTTCGACTGGACGAAGGCCGCCGGCTCCGCGATCGCGAACTGGCTGCCGCAATCCGTCCAGGACCGCATCGCGCAGGCGACCGGCTACGTGCTCGACAAGCTCGGGCTGCGCAAGGCGGTGAATCGGGCCCTCGGGCTCCCGGCCGATGCCGGCGGCCCGAACGCGAAGCCGAGTTCCTCGAAGGTGCCGTTCTCTGAGCAGGGCTGGACCGGCGGCACCGACATCCCGGCGCACGCGGTCAACAACCCGGGGAACCTGCGCTTCGCGTTCCAGCCGGGCGCGAACAATGTCGGCGGATTCGCCTCGTTCAACCACCTCGCGGACGGGGTCGACGCGCTCGCGCGGCAGCTCGAGAAATACTCCTCGCGCCACCTCGACACCGTACGCTCGATCGTTTCGCGCTACGCGCCGCCGAACGAGAACAACACGGCGGCCTACATCAAGGACGTCGCGGGGCGCCTCGGCGTCTCGCCGGATGCGGCGCTCAACCTGAGCGATCCCGGGATGCTCGATCGGCTGATGAACGCGATCATCATCCACGAGAAGGGCAGGCCGCTCGCCGACCAGGGGCTCCTCGCGCACGCGGCGTCCGGCGCCACCGGGCGCACCGGTGGGCGAATCGAGCTCTCCCAGCGCACCACGATCCACGTCCACGGCTCGGACGCAAAGTCGGCGGCGCGGGCGGTGATGAACGGCCAGCGTGACGTCAATTCGGATCTCGTGCGCAACTTCGCGACCGCGGTACGCTGATGCAGATCTCCTTCATCCCCCAGGGCAACATCGGCGGCGTGACCGTCGATGCGACCCTCGAGGAGGAGTACGAGGACGAGCTCGAGATCACCGAGCACCCGGTCCAGGCGGGCGCCGACATCACGGACCACTCGTTCAAGCGTCCCGTCGAGCTCACCATGCGCTGCGGCTGGAGCAATTCGACCGCGGGCGCGGCGATCTCGACGCTGATCTCGGCGCTGAGCGGGATCACCCAGTCGGGGATCGTGGGCGGCGGCATGTCGGGAGCGGACTACGTGTCCGGGATCTACTCGCAGCTCCTCGCGCTCCAGGCCTCCCGTCAGCCGTTCTCGGTGGTCTCGACGCTGCGCGCCTACGACAACATGCTGATCCGGTCGCTCCGGGTCGCGCGCGACAGCCGCACCTCCCAGGCGCTGATGGTCACCGCGCAGCTGCGCGAGGTGATTCTCGTCTCGACCCAGACGACGACGCTCCCGGCGCAGGGGAACCAGGCGAACCCGTCCTCGACCGCCGAGAACGTGAACGTCGGCGCCTCGTCGCTGATGGCCGGGAATCCGGCGCCCGGCGGCGCGATTGACCCGTCGAACTGGGGAATCGTGTGAGCAGCATCTACGAAGTGAAGCTGCAGCTCGGCGTCCCGCAGACCTGCACCGTCGTGCTCGGCGGCGTCGAGTACACGCTCACCCTCAATTACCGCAACATCCCCGACGGCGGCTGGGTGCTCGACATCGCCGACTCGCTCTCGAACCCGATCGTCTCGGGGATCCCGCTCGTCACCGGCGCCGATCTCCTCGGCCAGTACGCGTACCTCGGGCTCGGCGGGGGCCTCTGGGTGCAGACGCTCTCCGACCAGGATGCGCCGCCGACGTTCGACAATCTCGGGGGCGACGGCAAGCTCTACTGGGTGACGGCGTGAGCGCCCAATACCTCCGGAAGCTCTCCCTCGTCGTGAGCAGCACCTCGGGCGAGACGATCGACTTTGCCGATTTTCGCTGCGTGTTCTCGGTGCGCCGGGGCGACATTCAGACGCCGAACTCGGCGGACGTGCGGATCTACAACCTGGCGGACGACACCGCCAACACGATCGCCCAGCCCGAGTTCACCCAGCTCGCGATCAGCGCGGGCTACGCCGGCAACTTCAACCAGATTTTCAGCGGCACGATCACGCAGTTCCGCCGCGGCCGCGAGAACCAGAAGGACACCTTCGTCGACATCACAGCAGCGGACGGTGATGCGGCCTACCAGTACGCGCCGATCAGCCTGTCGATGGTCGCCGGCGCCGCCCATCCGGGCGGCATCGCGCAGGCGCTTGCGACCGCGATCGCCTCGAAGGGAATCACGAAGGCGCAGTGGCCTACCTTCAGCACCAACCCGCCGCCGCGCGGCAAGGTGCTCTTCGGACTGTGCCGGGACGAGCTCAGGAAGTTCGCGTTCAATCAGAATTGCGCCTGGTCGATCCAGGACGGCAAGCTCACGTTCATCCCTTACGCGGGCTACCTGCCCGGCGAGATCCCGGTGATCTCTGCCGCGACGGGGCTGATCGGGATCCCGGATCAGACGCCGCAGGGCATCACGATGCGGGTGCTCCTGAACTCGATGATCAAGACCGGGCAGGCGGTGAAGCTCGATAACTCGACGGCGATCAACCTCTACCGCTACGGCCTCGACATCTCTTCCCAGGCGTCGAATGCGCTGCTCTCGACCTCGATCAAGACGAACGCCGACGGACTTTATTACGTGATGGTCGCCAACCACTACGGCGACAGCCGCGGCGAGGAGTGGTACTCGGACCTGGTGTGCCTCGCGATCGACGCGACGGTGCCCTCGGTCGACGCGATCCAGCAGGCGGTCACCGTCGGGCCGCTGCCGCGCAACCCGAACGGCGCCGTGCAGCGGTACTAGCATGGACCGGCGCGAACGATTCCCAGATCCGACCGAGACGATGCGGATGGCCTTCGAGGCGATGCAGTCGCGCCTGTGGACGGCGCTGCCGGCGATCGTGCAGTCCTTCAACGCCGCCCAGATGACCGTCACGGCGCAGCCGACGATCAACGGCCGCTACATCGATTCGACCGGCGCCGGCCAGAGCCTGCAGATGCCGGTGCTGCTCGACGTGCCGGTCCTGTGGCAGGGCGGCGGCGGTGCGACGCTCACCTTCCCGATCGCGCAGGGCGATGAGTGCCTGGTCGTGTTCTCGTCCCGGTGCATCGATGCCTGGTGGTCGCTCGGCGGTGCGCAGGATCCGCCCGAGATCCGCATGCACGACCTGTCGGACGGGTTCGCGCTGGTCGGCATGCGCTCGCTCCCGCGCGCCTACGCGGTCGACACGACGCACGTGATGCTGCGCTCGGACGACGGCTCGACGTTCGTGGAGCTCAACCCCGCGGGCAAGGTCGTGCAGATCACCGCTCCGAGCGGGATCAACCTGAACGGCGTCACGATCGACTCGAGCGGCAATCTCACGTCGCCGGCGACCGTGAAGGGCGCGACCGACGTCCAGACCGGCTCGATCAGCCTCAAGAACCACGTCCACACGGGCGTCACGACTGGCGGCGGGAGCACCGGAGGAGCGGTCGGATGAAATATCGGCCCTTCGCGCCCGGCGACGACTACAGCGTCGGCGTGCCGTTCCTGTCGAATTCCCCGCAGTGCGTCGCCCAGGCGATCCTCACGCGCCTGAAACTGTGGCTCGGGGAGTTCTTCCTGGACGTGACCGACGGGACGCCGTACCTCGAGGACATCCTCGTGCCGCTCGCCGGCGCATCCCCGGATGCGGCCATCCAGCGTCGGATCCTCGGGACGCCGCACGTCCAGTCCATTTCGAGCTATTCGAGCGCCTTTGACGGACAGTCCCGGGCGCTCACGGTGAATGCGACCGTGGTCACCGACTACGGTCCGGTGACGATCCAGGAGACCCTCACGTGAGCCTGCCAGCCCTCGTCACGATCAGCTCGACCGGCATCACGGGGCTCACCTACGCCGACGTGCTCGCCGCGCTCACGACCGAGTACCAGTCGATCTTCGGCACCGACGTCTATCTCGGCAACGACAGCCAGGACGGCCAGTTCATCGCGATCCTCTCGCAGGCGCTCTCGGACACGATCTCGGCGACGATGGCGGCCTACAACGCGTTCAGCCCGGCGACCGCGCAAGGGGCGGGGCTATCCTCGGTCGTCAAGATCAACGGCCTCGCGAGGCTCCCGGCGGCAGCCTCGACGGCGCTCGTGACGATCTCCGGCGCCTCCGGCACGGTGATCAACAACGGCCAGGTCGGCGATGCCAACGGTTACACGTGGAACCTGCCGGCGTCCGTCACCATCCCCGGCTCGAGTTCGATCGTCGTCACGGCGACCTGCGCGACCCTCGGCGCGATCGCCGCGGCGGCAGCCTCGATCACCAAGATCCTGACGCCGGTCCTCGGGTGGCAGGGCGCCACCAATGCGGCCTCTGCGACCCTCGGTACGAACATCGAAACCGATGCGGCGCTGCGCGTGCGCCAGGCGGCCTCGGTCGCGCTCCCCTCGCAGACCATCTTCGACGGCATTCTGGGCGCGGTCGAGGCCGTCGCCGGCGTGACCCGCGCGATGGGGTACGAGAACAACACCAACGCGACCAACGCGAACGGCGTGCCGGCGCACAATCTCGCCTTCATCGTCGAGGGCGGCGCGCAGGCCGACATCGTGAACGCGATCGGCTCGAAGACGACCCCCGGCGTGCCGTCCTACGGGACGACCTCGGCGACCTACACGAGCCCGAACGGTTCGTCGAAGTCGGTTTCCTACTCGGTCGCGACCGAGACGACGATCAATGTCGCCCTCACGATCAAGCAGCTCGCCGGCTGGTCGACCGAAATCGAGACCGCGATCCAGAACGCGATCATCGCCTACATCACGACGCTCCCGATCGGCGGCGTCGTCAGCTACCTCGGCCTCATGGAGCCGGCGCTCTCGGCGCTCGCGCAGTACCCCGGCGCCTACCGGGTGAACGCGATGACGATCAATTCCGGGACCGCCGACATCACCCTCGCCTGGAACGCGGCGGCAACGACCCTCGCGGCCGACGTCACCTTCACGCTCGTGTAGCCGATGGATTACACGACTCTCGTCACCAGCGAGCACAACCAGAAGCCGAACTTCATGGCGCTCGTCGACGCCGTGGCGAACGGCGGGGGCGGCGTCGTCACCGTGCTCGAGGCGATGCCGGGCGAGTTCGACCTCGGCGCCGCGGTCGGTGCGCAGCTCGACATCGTGGGCGAGTGGATCGGCCAGAGCCGCGACATCCCGGGCGTCCTCACGACCGCCTATTTCGGATTCGCGGACACGCCGGGCGCGGCCGGCTTCGGCGACGTGAACAACCCCTCGACCGGGGGCCCGTTCTACGACCTCGGGACGACCGCCGGCAGCACCGCGGTGCTCGACGACGGGACCTACCGGACCGTCCTGCAGGCAAAGATCCTCGCGAACCAGTACGGCGGCACGCTCGCCGAGCTCGAGACGGCGCTCCAGCTGATCACCGGCGTCACCTTCAGCGTGTACGACCCGGGGACGCTGCTCGTGACGATCCTGCTCCGCGCGGCGGTCTCGGCGGTCGTCCAGGCGCTCCTCACGAGCCTCGACCTCCTGCCGCGGCCGGGCGGCGTCAAGTACCTCGCGCTCTTTCCGCTCGCCTCGTGGACCTGGACCGTCACCGGGACCGCGACCGCGTCCGGCACGACCGCGCAGAAGGCGACCGGCGCCGCGGGGTGGGACTCCTCCGCCTACGACGTCACGACCTACTCGCCGATCCTGCTCTCCTGGACGGTTCCTGACGTGACCAACGTCTCGATGGGCGGCATTTCGGCGAACCCGACGCTCGATGCGTCGCCGAACGTCGAGAACGGGATCAACTACGGGATCGAGGCGAACGCGGGGACCGTCGACATCTACGAGCTCGGCACGCTGGTGGGCTCGTTCGGAACCTACGCGGCCGGCGACAGCTTCGCGGTCTACTCGGACGGCCTGAGCGCGGTGTACCTGCACAACGGCCTGATCATCCGCGTGGTCGCGGTGGCCGCGGGCTCGTTCGCGCCGATGTTCGCGTTCTACTCGGTCGGCGCCGTCGTCGACAACGTCGCGATTTCAATCAGCTGATTGCCCACGAGGAAGTGTCCATGAAGAAGATCGCACTGCTCGCCGCGACGCTCGGGACCCTGGCGGCGATGTCCGCCTCGGCCGGGACCCTCTACACGAAGCCCGCGGTGCGCGACGCGTGGGCCGACGCCGCGGCCGCCGGCGACATCACCGACCCCGGCAACGCCTTCGTCTCGGCGGGCTGGCTTTCCTCGAGCACTCCCCCGGCGCGCCAGTATTTCAACTGGGTGCTGAATTACAACGGCAACGGGGTGCGCTACCTGATGCAGAACGGCGTGTCGTCCTGGGACACGCTCGAGACCTATCCGATCTACGGCCTCACGCGCGATTCGAGCGGGATCCTCTACGAGTCGCTCGCGACCAGCAACATCGGCGAGACGCCGGCCACGGCGACGACTTGGTGGGGACCGATCCTCACCGAGACCGCGACCGCCGGCGACAACACGAACAAGGCGGCGACCACCGCGTTCGTGCACGCCGCGGTTTCAGGGTTCGCGCCGCTCGCTTCCCCGACCTTCACAGGTACTCCCGCCGCCCCGACGCCGGCGGCCGGCACGAACACGACCCAACTCGCGACGACCGCGTTCGTGCACAACGTCACGGCCTCCTACGCGCTCCTCGCCTCCCCGACCTTCACCGGCGTCCCGGCCGCGCCCACGGCGACCCTCGGCACGAACACGACGCAGCTCGCGACCACGGCATTCGTGCAGAACACGGTGACCGGCGGCGCGCTCGGCTTCGTACCGGTCCAGCAGGGCGGCGGGACAGGGCAGGGCACGAACAAGATCTATATCGGCTGGCTGACTTCATCGCAGCTTGGCCTTCAGATCGACACGACGAACTACAGCTTCAACTGGCCGATCAACATAACCGGCAACGCGGCCACGGCGACGACCGCGACGACCGCGACCAGCGCGACCAGCGCGACGAATGCCTCAAACGTCCCGTGGTCCGGGGTGTCGAGCAAGCCGACGACTGTCGCCGGCTACGGCATCACCGACTTCTCCTCGTCTCAGGCGACGAACGGATACCAGAGGATCGCCGGCGGCCTGATCATCGAGTGGGGTACGGGGCCCTTTACGGGCGTCTCCCCGCAGTCGGTGACCTTCCCGCTCGCGTGCCCGACCGCGGTCTTCTCCGTCACCGTTACCCCGATCGTGAGCGGCGGCGCCGAGTCGTTCTCGATCAACGGGACGCCCACCTTGACGGGGTTCAGCCTCAACTCAGGATCCGGCGACGCGTTCTACTGGCAGATGATTTGCCATTGAACGCCATGGTCGAACTAAACGAGGACCGGCTGCGCGACGTCGAGCGCGGCCTGGTCGATTCGAGGATCCGGGGCGCCCAGGTCGATGAGATTCTGAAGTCTCTCGAATCGCAGCTCATGGCGACCGTGAAGGTGGTCACCGAGCTCAACGACACCCTGAATCGGATGCGAGGCGTGATCTGGACCGTCGGCGTGTTCAGCGCCGCGACGGGCGCGATCGCCGAGTGGGCGGCGCATTTCCTCCTCGGGCGCAGCCGGTGAAATGGCGGCCCCGTCGCTTCCCCTGACCCCGTCGTTTCCGGCGATCGCTGCGCAGACGATCAAGATCGAGGGCGGCTTCGTCGACAACCCGCAGGATCCTGGCGGCGCAACGAACCTCGGGGTGACCCAGCGCGTGCTCGATGCGATGCGTCGCGAGCATCCCGACTGGATGCTGCCCCCGTCGGTCGCCGACCTCGCCGAGCCGCAGGCAGTCCTGATCTACCGCACCTATTGGGACGCGATCAGGGGCGACGCGCTTCCGACGCCGCTCGCCTCATGCGTGTTCAAGCAGGCGATCAACCAGGGCGCGACGCGCGCGATCATCGAGCTGCAGATGTCGCTCGGCGTTGCACTCGACGGGAACCTCGGGCCGGTGACGATCGCGGCTGCGAACCGCAAGGACGCGCTCGACGGGGTCGTCGACTTCATCGCCTGCGCGGAGCTCAACTATGCGCGATCGGCGGACTTTCCGCTTTTCGGCAAGGGCTGGTTTCGCCGCGCGACGCGCACGGCGATCCAGGCATTCTCGTAGGTCGCGCGTCGTCACGGGTCGTAACACGAGGTAACATCATGTTGCAGGCAATCGGTGGATTCGTCGCCGGCTTCGGCGCGGGCGCGTTCGGGTCGGTCGCATACCTTCGTCACCACGTCGCCAACGTCACGAGCGCGAGCAACCGGCTCGCCGACCTGGTGGACGGCCTTCGCAAGGACGTCGGCTCCCTCGTTGCGCGCGGCAAAGCGGACGCCCAGGCGATCGCGGCCCGGGTCTCGGGCAAAAAGCCGAAGTGAGGCCCGCGTGCTCGAAGCCGTCAGCTGGGCGCTCAAGATCGCCGGCGATCACCTCGCGCTCGTCTCGATCCTGGCCGGCACCGCCGCCGGCTACGCCGCGGGCCTGATTGGGGAGACCTACTTCATCCCCGAGAGCTACCCGAAACGGCGCCAGCAGGCGATCACGGTCGTGGTCACGCTCGCCGTTTCCTGGGCGCTCACGACCGCGACCTGGGGCGCGCTCGTCGGATCGACGCCGTTCAAGGTGCGCGCGCTCGTGAGCATCTCGGCCGCGCTCCTCGCGCCCTTCACCTATCCCTACATCGGGCGGTTCATGACCAAGCGGTTCCCCTCCGTCGGCTCGATCTGGTCGCAGGCGAAATGATCTCCCCGTACCGCTGGCTGATCGAGCTCGTGCTCGCGCTCGTGGCCGTCGGCCTCGTCGCGTTCGCCTGGTGGCATCACGGGAACGCCCGCTACCACGCCGGCATCGCCGCACAGCAGTCGGCGGACAACAGGTCCTTCGCGGTGCTCGACAAGGCGGTGAGGAAGATCGACGCCGACCGGGCGGCGAAGGTCGCGAAGCTCGAAAAGGAAGACGCCGATGCTCAGAAACGCTATGACGATTACGTCGCTCGCGATCCTCTTGGGCCTGTCCGCGTGCTCGTCGATACATACTATCGCGAAGCCCCTGTGCCCGGCCCCGCTGCCGGCATCGCCCCGCCAGGCCCTCCCGCTGCCGCCTCCCGACCTCGCGGACCGGTGCATCCGGGAAACCCTGCGCTCCAATCCCTCGACCTCGCGCCGGCGCTTGGCGTTGTCCTGCATGGCTTTGCAGACCTGGATCTCGGCCTTCGAGAATGCGAAGGGCGCGCCATGATCGACCGGCGGGACAGATTCAAATGATCGCGGTTCTCGCATGCGCGGCCCGGTGGGCGAGCTGGGCGCTCGCGGGCGCCCTCGGCCTGTGGCAGCTCGGCATCCTGGCGAGCGCCGCGCTCCTGGCCCTGGCCGGCGAGACGCCCTCGGGCGCGCCTGGGCGCGTGCTGGACGGCCTGTGGTTCCTCGCCATCCAGGACGCCTCTCTCATCCTCACCGTCGTCGGCTGGCCCGTCGTGGGCGCTCTCGCGCTTTGCTTCGCCTGGCGGCTCGTGCCGCCGCCGGCGGCCGCGCTTCGCTTCCCCGGCGTCACGGGCGCCCCGCGGTTCCAGTGGCGAGGCGGCGCGCTCACGTTCCTGTGGGGGAACCTGGAGAACGGCATCGTCGGCCCGGCCGAGACGCTCAACCGGTGGAACGCCTTCGTGTGGTCGGCGCTTCGCAACTCGGCGAACAACCTGCGCTACCTGCCAGGCGTCTCGAAAGCGGGGCGGCCGCTCTGGTATCGGACGTGGACGATCCGCGGACGCCTGTATTACGCAAAGGCGGGGTGGCTTAGCGACGGATATCCGTGCCTGTCGTTCGGGGCCGGGAAGGGGTACTGACCGTGCCCTGGACGCGCACTTACCTGCACACCCTCGCGGTCGCGGTCGACGACGCTGCGGCCGCCCTCCTGTTCAACCGCAACGACATCACGATCTCGTCGCTCTGCTGGATGCAGCGTACCGCCGACGCCGGTGACCCGAACGTGTGCGCGAAGCTCGCGGCCCTCGGGCTTCGGCCGTGGCAGCGCAGCTTCCTCCGAAACGTCGGCGCGGGCCTCGAATGGATTCGGCCCGGCCACTGCGATCGCGCGCGCCTTGCTGACATGGCGCGAGGCGGGAGTATGCAGGCGCTCCTCGGCTGATGCTCGATCTGAAGCTCGACGCCGGCGCCATCCGCTTCCAGGTCCAATATCGGGGCGATCCGGCCCAGCCGATCGACCCGAACGCGATCCGCTACACCGTGAGCTTCCGGGTTCCCGTAGGGCGCCAGAACGGCGCCGAACCCATCGAGCGGCCCGATCCGACGGAGGAATTGCCGTAACGGCTGCGCTGGCCCTGGCGGCTTTCAAGGAGTTCGTGGTCGACAAGCACCTAGAATCGGGACAGACGTTCCGCGACAACCTGACCGACTTCGCGGGCTATGCGGCTGGCGTTGCGGTCGGGGTGTGGCTAGGATAGGCGCCGGATCTGCATTTCGGCTAGATAGTCCTCGACGGCCGAATTATATGAGGCGATCGAGTACGCTTTCGGAAGCCGTTGCAGAACAGCACCTCTCGGGTCCAGCAATATGCCGCAACCCGCGCATGTGAATGGACCGACCTCGTGCGATTCGTCAACGCCGGCATCGCAAGCGACGCATTGGAGTGAACCGCCGCAGTCCGGACAGGGGTAATCGACGCTCATTTGGTCGATTCCCCAATCGCGCGCCGCGCCCTCGCGATCCAGTCCCGCGCACGCGCATAGGAGATGCTTGCGTTTACGTCGAACGCGACGCCGACACCCTGATGCGCGCCGAGCTGCGCCGCTGCTGCGCCCTCCGCGAACTCGAT
>JAEHJW020000812.1_pt1 | contig 21230 bp, 49 predicted proteins | sample 9271431 | NCBI WGS metagenome assembly JAEHJW02 | reverse complement strand
CTCTCCCGTCCCTCGTGTGTGTGTGTGTGTGTGTGTGTGTGTGTGTGTGTGTGTGTGTGTGTGTGTGTGAAGCTGTGTGGACTTCTAAGCGGGTGAGGAGAAGAAGTGGACCCAGGTACCGGAACTGGATTTGACGCCGCGAGAGGGCAAAATAGAGGCCTCTCAGGGCAATCTAGAGGGGCATGCAGAGCTGGGCTGTGGTGGGGGGGGCTGAGGGGAAGACGACCACCGAAATGTTGTGAGAGAAACCGCCAAAGGTGCCGTAGGAGAACGTGACGGGGGTTCCGGGAGCGATGCCGGTGTCGCCGACCAAGATGTAGGAAGGATATCCCTCGATCAGATTCCCACTCACGAGCGGCGTCGGGCCTGACCACTGAACGCCAAAGTCGGGTCCGGTTATCAGCGCCAGAACGGCCTCTCCCGAGACCGAGGGAGTCACCGGCTGGGTCGAGCTCTCACTGGTCCCCCCCGCGTAGGAGTCCACCAGGCCCGCACCCGCCGCCTTCGACGCCCCCGTGAGCGAAACGGCGCAGATTATCGACGTGCCGTTTATGGTCCCCGACGTTCCCGCTCCTCCCTGACCCACCTGAAGGTAGAGGAACCCTCCGCTTCCGGCGTCGGTCCAGGTGTAGGGAGTCGAGAAACTGTCAGACGGGGTATTCGTGGCACTGGCGCTGAAGAGGAGAATCGGATCCCCTGAGGTCACTCCCGCGAGGGAGAAGGAAGAAGATCCTCCCGGCCCCGGGGATCCGTTGGCACCGCCGAAGCCAACACTCATGGCACTACCTCATAGATGATCCCCACTCCCAGACCGTCAGGAGTTCCGCTTATCGAAGTGACCAGCGGCTGCATGTAATCACCGTCAGCGAGCGCGAAGGGGAACACTGAGGTCGTGTCGGTCTGCCACGCGGTCGTCGTCGTCCAACTCCCCCCGATGGAAGAACCGTTCTGATAGAGCTCGAAGGTAGCCCCAGCGGTCCTCGAGTAGTACTGAACGCCTAGAACGTTCACGGTCTGTCCTGACTTTATGGGAAACCTCTTCGCCGGCAAGTAGTTCGATGCACCGGAGGGAACCGCAATGTCGCCGCTCCACGCCCAGTCCGCCGACGTGGTGAAGAGGGAACTACCGCTAGGGATACCCCAGTGTTATCGACGTGACCGCTGTCGGCCCGGTGTAGGGGGTGGCGTTGTCGGCTGGATCGTCAACCCCTGAGAGGACGGCTATGTACTGGGTTCGCGCCGTAAGGCCGGTCGCGGTGAGCTCGAGCTTCTGCCCCGACAAAATCTGGAACGGCCCCGCCGGACCGGGAGCGTAGAGGATGGCGTAGAGCTGGTTCCCGATCTTCACGTTGAACTGAGTAGCGGCCGGCGCGTTGACGATGGATACGGTTCCCTGCCATGTCCGGTTGACCATCGGAATCGGGAAGGAGATCGTCACGTCACCGTTGGAGTCGGCGGTTCCTGTTCCGGTCTGGGCTAGTTGAACCGATACGCTCATGCCGCCTCCTCGACCTCGGAAACAGCGGGAGCGGGCGACTTCTTGGACGACCGCCTGGTTGACTGGACGATCCTGATCACCGGCGCCGCACCGCGCCCGACCGCCTTCCCCGCCCCTGACTTCCCCAACGCCCCGACGAGGAGGGTCGAGATCCCAAGGACAGTTATGATTCCCCCCGCTGAGAGGATCATCGCCCCGAGAAGTGCTTTCGCCTGACAGTAAGTGAGTCCCGCCGGGGTGTGGGGAACGGTGAAGATGTTGTTGGGCACTGCCGGATTGGAGCCGACCTTCGACCCGCATCCTCCGGGGGCGTTCACCTTGTTCGCGGGCGTAGCCATCGCGGCGGCTTGAGCGGCCTGGGAGTAGGTTCCGTTCGCTATCGCCGTGAAGGTCTTGTATCCGCCGTAGTGCGCGCCGTTCCACGGGCTGGCGACGATCTGGGAGTTGATCGCTGAGACCGACGTTCCATCCCTGAACGCGGCGACGAGGCTCTGGTAGTTCGGCTGAAGGAGCGTCTGAACGGTGGCGTTTATCCCCCCCTGGACGTTCCCCGCCGCCCCCGCCAGTCCCGCCCCGGTCGTCTGAACCCCGAGGGGATTCCCCTGGTTCTTCCCGAAGGCCGGAAGGTTAGGTCCGCCCTGCTCATTGGCGAGCCAGTCGAGCATGGATTGCTCGGTGATGGCGTTGATCGGTGCGCCTATTCCCGTGAGAACCCCGTTGACGAAGGTCTTGACGTTGGGCGGAGCCGACGAGAAACTGTCAGTGTTGACGGTGTTGGGGACAGTGGAAGAAGGCATTACCCACCCCTCTTCACTGCCTTCTCCTTGGCCCGCCAGTAGACGTAGAAGAGGTCGGCGTTGGCGACGGTGGAACCCACCACGGGCATGATGCTACCCATGAGCCACGAGGTCAGAAAGGCGAGGGCGGTGGAGCGGACCATCGCCAGGCGGACGTAATGCTGAGCGGACTCGGCCTTCCCCGGATTTCCCCCGAAGGTCTCATGGGTCCAGGGGCTCGAGTTGAGGGTGCTCATGGCGTCGTAGGCGATGTAGACGCCGGCGGCGAACCCCAGTCCCTGGACGCCCCGGTTGGTCCGGTTGCCTAGGTCGGTCATCTCGCCGGCCATTATCCGTAGAGCCGGGGAGCGCCCTTTACCTTGTTTACCGGCGGCAGAGGCCGGGGAGCGAAGGCGAAGGATGCCGTCCGGCGGATCGGCTCGGGACCGTGAACGTAGTCGCTCTGGTACGGCAGGGGACCCAGGGGCTCCTCACGGTGTCCGAGAAGGGGCATCGTGTGCATCATCGAGAAGGGGCGCGAGATCATGCGGACCTCACCACGTCAGGGATGGGCGCGGACGAAGTGTGCCGGTAGTGCTGGTCGCCCACGGGCTCGGTCTGCTCGTAGCGCATGCCATTGTGCTCACCCACGACGATGAGGGAGAGTCCCCCGCGTACCCCTTCGACCCCGGGGACGGGCTCGGTGCGCAGGTCGTGGCCGAACCACGGATGATACCGCTCCGTGGACATCCCCTGATCCCATCGTGACTCATCTATCCAGGTCATTTTGCCGTCCCTGTGTGAACCGCGATCTGACCCTTAGGAGCCGGGTGAGTGCGAGGAGCCGGGTAGGGGCTCTTTGCCGTCGCGGGGTGAGATGCCTGGGTGGAACCGTGACCGGTGAACCCGCTGAGGGCGTCCTTAGATCCTGTCGCAGTGGGTCCGGTCTGGTGGCGAATCGACTTCACGGGCTTCGTCTCCACGACGGTCTTTCCAGCGGGGATGATGGCGAACAGCCCCTTACCGCCGGGCTTCGTGGGGTTGTGGGCCAGTTGGACGCCCGCCGCCTCTAGCTGCTTGGCTTCGGCGGGATTCTTGATCCCGAGGTACGTGTCGCCCTTGTAGAGGAAGGAGTTCACCGAGGAGAACGTCTTTCCGCCCACCTTGAAGGCCTTTGACCCGAGGTAGGTCTTAACAGGGACCCCCGCGGGTGCGGTGACCGTGGACGTAGGGGGAGTGTTGCCGCCGGCGGCATTGGTCGAGGTCGTTCCGGTGGTCCCGGTGTCGCCTCCTCCGCCGCCGCCGGAGTAACCTCCGCCACCTCCAGTGTAGGGGAAACCTCCGGTTCCGGTCGAGGTCTGCGTTCCGCCCGTCGTCGGGGTAGCGGCAGCCGTTGAGCTCGAGGAGTTCCGGTTCGCGTACCAGCGGTACACCAGGTAGAGGGCGACACCGCCCCCCAAGAGAAGGACTGGCTTGGGGATGCCGTGCCACTTCCCCTTCAAGCCCTTCTTCTCGGACTCCTTGCCCTTCGTCTCGGCCTCACGGACCTCACCCTCAGCCAAGGTTCGATCCCTGACGGACCCAATTGAACGTGGGCTTGGGCTGAGTGGTGACGCGTCCCTGGCCTCCGCCGGTGCGCACGCGGATGGCCGGCTTCACCACCGCGTCCTGTGGCGGGTTAGGCTCGGCGACGGTGTAGGTGACTCCCGGGATGCCGTGGGGGATGCCGCCGGCCCAGGGGAGGGAACGCGGGAGCGACGGACGGACAACGCTCCACGTCGGGTACATGTTCGGGACGGCTGCGGTGTGACCGTTGGTCGGCCCCGGCGGGATGGCCATGACGATGCTCGGCCCCGGAGTGGGGACGTGCTGGGTGCCGAAGAGAGCGGTGATGCGGTGAGTCCAGTTCCCGGTCGCCTGCTCGGGCGTACGCGCGAGGGTGAACGCCGCCTCGGCGGCACGGCGCGGGATGCCCCGCGAGGACAGGCGGACCGAGACGGCCATCAGGCCTTGTATCCGATCAGCTGGTTACCCGTGTTGGTCGAGAGCGTGGTGATGCCCTTGAAGGCGGTGCCCGTCCCGGTGGGGTGGGTGACCAGATCGGCCACGATCAGCCCCGCGAGAACCAGCCCAACCGCTGACCAGAATCCAGTGACTCGCATGATGTTCCTTTCAACCCCCGATTGTAGTCGGTGCGGAGGTCTGGTTCGAGGTAGTCGCCTTGGTGTTCGTGGGATTCACGATGGAGGGAGCAACGTTGAGGTAGGTCGCCACGACGTACGCCCACGCCGCCAGGGTCGCGGCCCTGGAAGCCCCTACGTTGTCCTTGGGGACCAGTCCCAGGGCTCCGAAGATGACGAAGGTAGCCAGGTAGTCAGCCGGGATTGGTAAGCCCGCCACGGTGTGATTAGGGGCCTTTCCGGTCAGGTCGCGCCAGGTGATGATGACGACCTCGGCCAGCCACGCGGAAAAGACGCCCATCATCCCCCCTGAGTGGGGGCGTTGTTGAACGCCCGGAACGTTCCGGCCCCGAGACCGACCGTCGCGTTCCCGCTCACGTCCTGCTGGGCGGTCTGCTGACTGATCAGTCCCTTGTTCACCCCGACCTGAAGGGCGTTAGCCGTTCCCTGACCGGCCTGAGCCGTCCCCGGTGCCGTGGCCGACCCCGAGTCGGGATGCAGACCGGTGTACCGGCCGGGCCAGAGGAGGTCGAAGAACCCGGCGTTACCGCCGTGGATCTGACTCCACCCGTAGACCATCAGCTGGTAGCCGATGAAGATGAGGCCGCCGCTGACGGCGATCATGTTAGGCCTTGCCGGAGAAAGTACCGGTAGCGCCGCCGCCCGGCAGAGGGCGCACGAAGTGGTGGTAGACCCAAACGGTCACGAGACCGAGGACGAAACCGCCGAACACAGGGTGCTCACGCATCTTTTTGCCTTTCTTATCGAGGGAGAGACCAGCGGAGGAAGGCGAGCCAACCAACCGCGAGGACCGGGACAGCCACCGCCAGGTGCCAGGCCTGAACGCCCTGGCTCATCGCGGAGTTGGGGGACTGCTCGGCACCGTAGGCCGTTTGAGCAATGGTCGCGGGAGGCTGGTTCCCCAGAGAGGGACCGAGGCGAATGCCTCCCCCAAGCCCAAGGTTCAGCCCGCCCATTAGTTGAAGTCCGCCAAACCCTGAATCAGCGTGCCGCTCGGAATGACCTGACCGAGAAGAGCGTTGATCGTGTACGGGCCGGTGCCGCCGCTACCCCAGGGTGCGCCCTCGATGGACATCGAGGTACCCGGGGAGGTGGAAAGCGCCACCTCGTAGGTGTCGAGAAGACCGAGGACCTGCTGACCGAGCGAGGTCTTGCGCGAGAGCGCGATGACACCGGTGGGACGAGCCGGGAACGGCGAGGACAGGCCGACACCGAAGGCGATGGCCATGTCGTCGTAGATCTCGTCAATGTTGGTGCTGACCTCACCGATTCCGTCGAGGGCGAAGCGGAAGATGCTCGGCCAGGCGTCCACGCGGGCACCCGTCGAGTCGCGGCAGATGAAGATCAACGTGTCCAGCCACCCGCCCTGTCGGGGAATGGTGACGGTCGCGGTGGTGTTTGCCGCCGGCTGCGGGTTGCCCTGCTGGAGGAACCACTGCCTCGTCGTTCCGAGACCCGGCGGGACGACGTTCTGGCCCTGAGGCAGCCAGTAGTAGTCAGCGTTCAGTCGAACCTCGAGCGTCGGAACCGTGGGCGGAGCCGTCGAGTAGACCGACGCCGTACCGGCGAGCTGGATCTGTAACTTCGGGAGAACGTCGCCGTCCGCCATGCCCAGCACGCCGTAGCCCTTCGAGAACTCGAGGGGGATGGCCGTGTTGAAGGTGAAGTCGCCCGTGCCACCCGAAGTCGTCCCGCCAGCGACAGCGGAGAACGAAGGTAGAGAGTGGGTGTCAGCCGCTCCCTGGAGGCCGAAGCCGCCCGAGAACATGGGGATGAGGCGAAGCGTCTCAAACCCCGGACCCGAGACGATGGGAGTGCCGAGGGCGTCCCAGAGGGTGACCAACTGGACGCAGGACTCGGGAGCGTCCGCCTGAGCGGTTACGGCGGTCGAATTGCCGTTCGCGCCGCCCGAAGCGACGAAGCGAAGCCGGAACTTGCTCGCGTATCCGGGGAGAGCCGTGAGCGGCTGGTTGACCAGGCCACCGAATTCCTGGTTGGTCAGGTCGTAGATTCGACCCTTCCCAGGCTCGGAGTGCCGGATGAACGGACCGCCAGTCGGCTCGACAGTGGTCTGCGGCTGCGCAGGAGTCGCAACCGTTGCCGTGGTCGTGTTAGCCATCAGCCTGTAACCGCCTTCACAACCTCAGCCGTTGTGTGGATGAAGCCATCCGGCTTACCCTCCATGAGGTACCGGGTAGCCCAGAGGCGAAACCCGGTCATGGCCGCGTAAGCCCCAATGAACACACCGAGAGCGAGGTCAAACTGCCGCTTGTTCATCGGACCCTTTCTGTTAGCGGCCCGCTACTGCGGCAGCGCCCGCTACAGGAACTACCTCAGTAGCGGGCTTGGGCTGAGTGTAGCATGTTGACCACGCGGAGGATGGATACCAAATACTCCTGCTCGCGCTTTTTCGAGATGGCCCGCGCCCACTTGATCGCCCGGGTCGATTCCTTGTCCCAGTACACCGGGTCCATGAGGGCCTGTATGCGCTCTTTCACGGCATCGGCGGTCGTCTCAACCCGTCCGGGGATGGTCCGATAAAGAGGGTGGTTCGACGCGGCGACGAAGGGTATCCCCCCGCTGGCGAGCTCGACGGCGTGGGTCTCGGTCTTGGCGGCGTTGTAGGGGTTGTCTGCCATCATGATCGTCCCGATGGAGAGGTTCTTCAGGGCGTCACTCATCAGGGGAATGGGGACGGCCTTTCGCTCGATCAGCCGCTTCTCGTCCCACCCGCGATCAACGAATCGGTGGCCCTCCTCGGCCCCGACGTGAAGGAACTCGAGGTCCAACTCCTCGAGGAGCGGGTACACGAAGTCGTCGTACATCTTCATGTCGCCGCTCATCCGGCCGGCCAGCCACAGTCGAGTACCGATGACTCTCCCGGGTCGAGGTCCGGGGGTTATCCCGTAGGGGTCGTAGCAGTTGGGGGCTGTGATGACCGGAGCGGAGTGGCCCATGTCCCGGATTCGCTTGGAAAGCCACCGCGTCGAGGAGAGGACGGCATCGACCTTCCAGAACCAGTCGTCCAGCCCGTCGTCATTGGGCCTGCCGGTATCGACCCAGTCCTCGTGAGCCCAGAGGTCGTCGTCAATGTCCGCCACCACGAGCTGGCCGTTAGCGTGGGCCTGGTCGCTCCACTCCTGCCTCCACTCCTTCACGGGTCGGATGATGATCACGTCCGGCTCGACCAACGTCTGGTTCAGGGTGATGAACTTGAGCGGCCCTCCGTCGTTGTCCTCCTCGGTGGCCATGTAGGTGCACGCGGCGGCGGTCCAGCCGAAGTGGTGCATGACCAACGCTCCGGGACGGGTGCAGCGGTACCACTCTCCGCCCATGAGGGGATGACGGGCGCAGAGGTAGGCGATCCTTACTGGATGGTCGGTCACAACTTCTCCGGTTGGGTGATGATGATGGGATCGTTCGGCTTTCGGTTGACGACGAGGAATCCGTGAGGGAGGTCCCCGAGGGCGGAGATGGCTCCCCTCATTTCTGCACGGCTTCTCCCCATCATCTCCCCAAGCCGGGAGGCGGCGTCGGTGTCCCGCGACGGTCCGACCGCCAGCCACGTCGCTTGGTCGGACGACTCCCTGGGCTGGCCGGTGGGGCGCTGCATATCAGTTATGACCGATACCCCTATATCTCTGGCGAGGAGGATGAGTTCTTCCACTTCTCCCCACAATCCTCCGAAGCGGGGATGGGTCAGCAGTTTGAGGTCAGTGGCGAGGACAGTCCATCCTCCCTCGATGCCGACCTCCTGCAACACCTTGTGGAGGAGGTCGAATCGCTTGGCCTTCGAGGCGGGGTCGCGTCCCGCGTTGCCGACGATCCTGCGAAAAGGCTTGCCGTCCTCCATATCTTTGCGGTCCTCGCGGCTCGGAGGCCACTTGGTCATCCGTTCCCACCCCAACTTCTTCAGGGTCTTGTCCCCACCCTTCACGTCGAGGGCGAGAACGTATTTACGGGTCTGAACCAGTCCACCGGCGAAGGTCGTCTTTCCTCCCCCGGTGGGAACGATGAGACCCCAGTGCTCTCCGGGCTCCCAGTCGGTGGACATTCTTTTCAGAAAGTCCTTCCACTGCAAGCCCTCGAACTCAGTCCTCCGAACCATCCGGGTCCCCGAAAATGTCCGCGAGGAGGAGACCGATGGGGTCCTCGGACTGGGCGTAACGCTCATCGACCTGAGCCAGGGCCGAGAGGGCGTCAACCGCTTTCTTCTCCTTGGCCTTACGCTTCTGCATGGCCGGGACCGAGGCCACGAGAACGTCGGTCAGGGAATCACGCAGGTACCCCTCGAGCGGGACGAACATCTGGGGACGCCGGCTTATAACGGCCACCAGCACTGGGAAGGCGATGACCCCTCCCAACCGCTCCCACTTATCGGCACCCTTTGCGAACGGCTGAAGAACCGAGCGGTCAACGAACGTCCCGGCCACCAACTCGTCAATGGCCGACCCCGTGGCGGGGGCGGAGATCGTGAGCGCCCGTGAGAGGGGCTGATCGACCTTGGCGACCATGCTCCCGGCGCTGGCGAGGACTGTGGAGATGGCGTCAGCGGCGGACGTGCGCCGAGCGGCCGGCTTGGACGCGGGCTTGGCCACCTTCGGCTTCGGCTTGGGGCCAGGCTTGCCCTTGGGCTTGGGAGAGGTCTTGGCCTTGGCCTTCTCCTCTTTGTGCATCTTGGACTCATGCCGTCCCCGGTTGAGGAACCTCGCTCCGCCCTCGAAAACCTCGGCGCAGTACCGACACTGGACGGATGCGGGAGCCCCGGGAGGCGCGATGGGCAGGGACTCGGCGGGCGAGACCAGTTCTTCATCGAGTAGGTCAGTCACCCTCCACCTCGTCAATCACGTCATGGACGGTCTGAAGTTCCTCGTCACAGTCCTCGCAGTCGGTGTCCTTCACGATACTCCGCTGGGCGCTGAGCAGGAGAAACAGTCCCGCTCCACAGAGAACCGCCCCGATTCCCAGTTTCATCATCGGCTTCATTCGACACCCCACAGGTACTTCTCGACCTTGCGAACGGACTTCTTAGCGGGCAGCTCTTCGGGCTCCTTCTTCTCTTCCTTGGGCTCACCCTTGGCCTCGGCCAAAGCCTCTTTGAACCCGTTGATCACTTCGGACACCAGCGATGACGCCCGGCGCTCCTCCTCGCGGGAAGTGAGGGGCTTGTCGTCCTCGACCTCCTCGACCTTCTCGGGAGTCCTCGCCAGCATCTCCTCGACAACGCTTCTGATCTTCTCGGTCAGCCCGTCGTCTGCGGTCGGTTCCTCAGTCTCCGGCTCTACCTCGGCAGCGGGCTCGGCCTTCTTCGTGGCCATCCTGTCTCCTTGGGTTGGTGGGCGCTATCCTACATCATGTGAACCTCACGGATGGGAACCTCGTCATCGAAGTGGGGGACGACCCGGGCCTGAGACGGGCGGCGGTCGCTAAAGTCCTTGTGGAGATGCTGGTCACCGTGGCCACCTTCGCCCTCGCGGTGAACATGTATAAGCCCGACCTCATCCCCGACGCGCTGGATAAAGCGGTGGGAAAGGTCAAGCGTTTCCTCTTCGGTCCCCCTCCGCCCACGGAAGAGGAGATCAAGACGATGGCCAAGTCCGTTATCCTCGAGGCTAAGAAGATCGTGAGGGACAATGAGCCTGGGCGCTGAAGCAGACGTTGGTCTTGAGCTGGGTCCGTTCAGCCTGGGAATCCTCGGTGAGATCCGCGCCGGGCTGAACACCATCGCCAAGGAACTCCGGGACATTCGCCGGATTCAGGACGCCTACCAGTTCGGCCCGAAGGACATTGAGTTCCGCGACTCCAAGTCATCCGACGCCTCAGGGGATACCATCGTTCTCAATCTGGGGGGTCCGTCCTATGAACGCCAGTGGCAGGTTCGTCGCATCTCGGTCGGGGGGTCGCTCTACACCTCGACGGTCGCCGGCAAAGCCCTGGTGGTCGTGGGAAGTTCGCGCAACGCCACTCCTTCCACCGCTGACGTGGCCGACGTTGCCTCAAGCCTCCCGCTCACTGCCTTCTACTCGACGGGCCAACTCATCGTCCGGCACCCCAACCGTCTGTATCTGGTGATCCTCACGCCCACCGCTAGCACGCAGTACGTCGGGGGAGGCGTGGCTACCGACATGCCTGACAAGCGGACCGCTCTCGTCACGTCCGACTGATGCCGTTCCCTCCCCCCTCGTCAGGCGGAATAAGCCAACTCACTGGCGATGTAACGGCGGGGCCTGGGAGCGGGAGTCAGGCGGCCACCCTGGAATCGGTTACGACGGCGGCGACGGTCGGCGACGCTACTCACTATCCCGTCGTCACCTTCGACGCCAAAGGCCGACTCACGACCGCAACGGCGCAGCTAGCCCCCTCAGGTACGCCCGCCTCCACAGTCACCGGACCCGACGCCTTCGGCGCCTCGGCGGTCGTGGGGACCTCGACCCTCTACGCTCGCGAGGACCACGATCACGGACTCCCCAGTGAGACGGTCACCCTCTCCAACACCGTCACCCTCACCAACAAGCGGATAACCAAGCGCGTCCTCGCCTCGACGGCCAACACCGCGACCTACTCGGTGGACACCGACAACTACGACGTGGTTCATATTACCGGTCAGTCCACGACTATTACTGGATTCACGATAACCGGGACCCCCGTCGATGGTGACACACTAAGGGTATCCATTACTGGCACGGCTGCGGTAGGTATTACCTGGGGCTCTAGTTTTGAGTCTTCGACAGTAACACTACCAACAACTACTAGTAGTACATCCCGCCTCGACGTGGGGTTCTTCTACAACACCGAAACGTCTAAGTGGCGCTGCGTGGCGGTGGCCTAATGGGCTACGCCTACACCGCCAACTACGCCGACAGCACCGTCACGAAGATAGACCTCTCGACTTTCACGACGGTGGGTTCGGCGTTGGCGGTGGGAAGCGGGCCCCTCTCCATCGCCATCGACCCGTCAGGCACTTACGCCTACACCGACAACCACGTCGACAGCACCGTCACGAAGATTGCCCTCTCGACCTTCACGACGGTCGGCACGGACCTCGCGGTGGGAAGCGGGCCCTACTCCATCGCCATCGACCCCAGCGGCACCTACGCCTACACCGCCAACAACGGCACCAACACCGTCACCAAGATCGACCTCTCGACGTTCACCAGGGTCGGCACGGACCTCGCGGTGGGGTCCAATCCCCTCTCCATCGCCATCGACCCCACCGGCACCTACGCCTACACCGCCAACAACGGCACCAGCACCGTCACGAAGATAGACCTCTCGACTTTCACGACGGTGGGTTCGGCGTTGGCGGTGGGAAGCGGGCCCCTCTCCATCGCCATCGACCCCACCGGCACCTACGCCTACACCGCCAACGAGAGCGCCAGCACCGTCACCAAGATCGACCTCTCGACATTCACGACGGTGGGTTCGGCGTTGGCGGTGGGGAGTAATCCCTACTCCATCGCCATCGACCCCACCGGCACCTACGCCTACACCGCCAACGAGAGCGCCAGCACCGTCACCAAGATCGACCTCTCGACATTCACGACGATTGGGGGAGCCTTAACGGTGGGCACTAATCCCTTCTCCATCGCCATCGCCACCGCTCCAAAAATAGCGAATTACGGTTTTCTCATGTTCATGGGGTCCTAGCGTGTGGCCCTGGTGGAAACGCTGGCTCTACGCCGGGCTCTTCCTCATCACCCTCCGGGTAGCCGCGAGGTTCTATCCTGATGAGCATGACTGACCTTACCGGCGGTGACTCCGCCACTCCCAAGCCGACGAGGGGACGCGACATCTGGGGCGTCTACGTCGCCGGTGACGCCTTCCACGTGTGGACGAAGGAAGAGGTCGCCGCCCTCGACGTGAAGGGCTGCCTCCCGATCGTCGTGCCGCCCCAGGGAATCGACTGGTGGAGCGACAACCACGGCTATGCCGTGATGGAGCAACTGGTCCGCGACGCGTTGGCCTGGGGAGTGCCTGAGGGTTCTCCGCTCGTCCTCGACGTGGAGGAGTACCAGAGCGCCCAAATGGGTCCTGGGGCTCAGGAGGTGTGTCACGCCTGGGCGGTAGCATGCCGGACGCACAACCTCGTGAACTGGACCTATGGCTCCAAGTCCTTCCTCGCCTACGACATGTGGGGACTCAAGTGGCTGGCCGAATGGCCCGAACCCACTCCAACATCTCCCGAGCTGCCCCACGGCTTCGAGGGGTGGCAGTACGCCAACGACGGGGATATCGACCTCGATCTCTTCCAGGAGCACCGGGTCTACATGACCCCCGACCGGAGAGTGGTCGCCGTCCCAGGGCGCGAGACGCTGACCGAGGAGAGCACTGAGACTTCTGAGGAGAGCGGCGCACCCTTGCTCGACGCCCCTCAGACTGCGGGGGACGCGATCACGGCGGAGTCCCCTGCGCCAGCGGCCCCCGTCTCCGACACAGTTTCGGGGGCCGCTGAGGTCGCCTCCGAGTCGGTCACTCCTCCCGACGCAACGCCGGTCTCCGATTCCCCCGAGCCGGCGTCGGAGGCGACCGAGGCGGTCCCTGAGCCCACGGAGCCGTCCGTGACGTTTACGCTTCCGCCAGCGATTGAATCCGCTCTCAATGCCATTCGAGAGTGGTTCCACCAACAGTAAGGAAGGTCATGAACGTGAACCTCAACTTGAGCGGTCTCGAGAGTTTCTTCAGGAAGTACGGTTCGTACTTCGTCCTCGTCTACGAGGCCCTGAAGAACACAGGTGTCGTCCACAATGCTGCGGGCACGACGGCCGAGAACGCCGTCCTCACCGCCGTCGCGGGTCTGATCGCCGCCATCGAGCACAAGAACTCCAAGTCCACCCCCGCCGCGTAGGCCCCCGATGCTCGGGGTCACGTCGGACGGTGGCCTGATAGCGACGATCCTCTCGGTGGTCGCTCTCTTCCTCATCGCCATCTTCGGGGCTATTTGGAGACTGGGTAACACGGTCGGCCAGCAGAAGGAGATGATGGCCAACCTCGCGGTCGGAGTTCAGCGGAACACGTCTGAGCTTCGATCTCAGGGCGGGAAGATCGCCAATCACTCCACGCGAATCACCGTCCTCGAAAGGAGCCGCCATGCCTCTCCGTAAGGGGTCGAGTCGAAAGACCTGGACCCAGAACTACAAGACCGAGCGCAAGCACGGCAAGTCCAAGAAGCAGTCGGCGGCTATCGCCTACGCGGTTCAGCGGAGGGCCAAGGGCCGATAGAATGATGGGCGGGTAGGTCCTGTCCAACCTTCCTTGAGAGCCCGGGTCCCAGCGGCCCGGGCTCTCTTCATGTATGGTGGCACCCCTAGGAGGAACCGTGGCAGGACAGGGCCGGCGGGGAAGGACTCTCGAGCAGTGGGAAGCCCTCACCCCAGGGAACAAACGTCGCTGGATTCGAGCCTTCGGCTCCGAGGACGCGGCCATCGAGGCGTACCGAAACGGTCTATCCCTCACCCCAGAGCAACGCGGCCACGCCCGCACCCCTGAGAGGCCGATAAACGCCCTCCTGAGACCGTGGCAGTATCCCGAATACGTCGCCCGCCACACCGATTCCCTGAACGCCTTAGCGCGATCCAAAGGCCTAGCCGAGCACGGCAACGGGCCTAGGGGGGAAGGCGAGCTAACCCAGTCCTACACGAAGTCGGGGGGAGACTTCACCTGGGTCGTCGAGCCGGGCATGATCCCCGACAGCGAGGCCCGGTTCTCCCAGGTTTTCCGAACCCACGACGAAGCCCAACTCTACGCCCGGAGGAGTTGGGCGCCGGCGGGGGTGGTGTGGATCGTTGATCGCGGACCCCAGTACGTCTGGCGCTACGAGGTCTGGTTCTACTACCCCACCCGTTCCAAGACCCCCGGAAAGACCAATCGACCAGGCACGAAGTCGCAAAACCGCAAGCAGATGCGCAAGAAGTACCGCGGGGAGAAATCCAAGAAGAAGACTTGACAGGTGGTGCGCGGGGGTGTAGGGTGGTATTAGGTGGTACGGACAGGAGAAACCAAATGATTCCCTTTTCAGAATCAGACCTCTGGTCTGAGTACGAGCAGCGCAAGGGCTCGAAGATCGAGGACTTCCGCGCTAAGGAGATGGAGGAGGCCGGGAGGATCGCCGCGTCCTTCGCTCCCATCTTCGCTGAGCTCTTCCACGGTGAGACCAACTTCGAGGAGCGGTTCTCGGAGGTGGAGGATGCCTGAGGACTACGACGGTCTGTCAGCCGCCGATCTTGAACTCATCGACCTCTGCTACCGCAACGCCGATGGCTACCGGGAGATAGCCCGGAACAACTCTGAGAAGGTCGCAGCCTACTACGACGGTCAGGCCGATGCCTGGCTGGCTATAGCGATGGAGTTGAAGCATGCCCGTTGACCTTTCCAACTACAACACCGTCCCCGAAAGATTGGCGGAGTTCTTCGAGAAGCACCCCGAGGGGTCTTTGCAACAGATCGACCTTCAGTTCGTCCAGGTGGGCGACAGTCAGTTCGTCGTCTACACCGCTGCCGCCTACCGATTCCCGGAGGACCCGCGTCCCGGTCACGGCACGGCGTGGGAGCCCATCCCTGGACTGTCCAACTTCACCCGGAATTCCGAGGTACAGAACGCCGAGACCTCGGCATGGGGAAGGGCGATCATCGCCGTGGGAGCGGCCGACGCCTCGAAGATCGCCAGCCGCGAGGAGGTGAGGAACCGTGACGCCGAGAAGAAGCCGATGGCCGAGCTCATCCGACTCCTCAGCGGTTCGGGACTCCCCAAGGCTGAGCAGCAGCACCTCGTAGAGATCGCGGTCGGACGTGTCATCTACGACCTGAAGGTCCTAACCGAGGAGGAGATCGTGACGGCTCTTGAGTCGGTCCGCAACGCATTGGGGGGGAATGATGCCTGAGTTCACCGTGGGACAGAAGGTGCGAAACAGGAATGGGATAGAGACGACTGTGGTGAGCGCCTTCGAGCGCGACCCCAACGGGTTCGACACCTTGGTGCGCGACAGGAACAACTACGTGCTTCTAGTGCGGTCGTCCGACTGGTCCCCCATCCCCGACACCGTAACGGTGCAGTTGGACCCGAGGGACGCGGAGCTAGTGGTGCGGACGTTTGTAGATATGTCGGCAGGTCACATCATTCATAATCTGGGCACGTCGGCATACATGCGCATCATTGATTCCTGCCGTGCCGCATTGGGGGGAGAGTGAAGGACGCTCTTCCCCTGACCGCCTCCCAGCGATGGGATGTCGTGGCGGAGAAGGTCCGTAAGGGAGACGGCCAATGGATCGTCGTCCTCTTGGACGTGGCCCGTCCACGAAACGACAAGGTGCGTGGAGCGTTGGAGCGCCGTGGTCTGAGCGTCGAGGTCACTTCTCGGTCGGTCGAGGGGAGGTGGCGGACGTGGGCGCGAACGGTCTGATCGCGGAACTTCGTTCGTCCGCCCTCGATGACGGATGGGAGCGCCAGTCCGTACCCGCCATCCCCGAGATCCGCGATCCCTCCCTCCTCGCTCCCTACGCCCACGCCTACATGGGCGAGAAGTCACTGACCATAAAGGACACCCGAGTCAGGAAGGTAGTCGGAGACGTCGTATCCCCCGGAGAAGTCGGCAGACTGTATCTGCGCAAGGTCATGGCCGAGGGCGAGCTGAGGAAGATTCACTACCGCCGCGAGGCTTTGCAGTTCACCGACCGCCGACCCGCGTATTTCTTCAAAGGTCAGACCGGGGGTCCGTTCGTCCTCGTTGACGTGAAGGCTTGCTACGCCTCGATCTACTCCCGGCTGTGCCTTGACCTGACCTACCGTCCCGACACCGACCCGCCCCTCCTGGGGTTGGGCAACGCTGCGTTCATCCGTTCGTCAGAGTGGCTGTCGGCCAAGGACGAACGTAACGCCATGTGGGGGAACCTGCTTCGTCCGCGAGTGCGGGAGTGGCGCCACGGCGAGCCGGTCGAGAAGATTCCCAATCGCTACTTCTCACCGGACTTGGTGGGGATCGTGTTCGACGTGGCCCACGCCATCGCCGGAAAGGCTGTGGAGATGGGCGCACTGACCTGGGCCGTGGACGGAGGAGCGTTCCGTCCCGAGGAGGGAAGGGGGTTCATCGAGTGGCTGTCCCGGTCCTTCGGACTCATAGCCGACATACGGGCCGAGGGGCCGGGATGGCTGTTCGGCGCTACTTCGTACTCGATAGGCCCGTTGGTGACTGAGGATGTTCGTAAGGGGAACGCGAGGGAGTGGGAGCCCTCGAGCAACCTTCGACGGGTTCGGTCGGAATGGCTGGCCGACGTTATGAAGGAGAGGGAATGCTTACAAGGGAAGTGAACGTCTCGCCGGACCTCGCGGGGATCGACGTGATCTGCCGGCGTCACAAGATGTCTGACGGTTTTTGCCGGTGCTGCAACGAGCCGTGGCCCTGCGACGTGACCGTGATCGGAACCATGCTCTTCAGGGAGAAGCGATGACCGTCGTCCTGCTCATCCTCATCGGCATCACCCTCTACAAGCTGGGAGAGGCCCACGGAGAAGGCCGGGAGCGGCACCGGATGGACCGCGCCGAGAAGCGAGCCGAGGAGAAGATCGTGAGGCTGAAGGACTACCGATGATCTCCTACCTTGAAGTTGCGTTGTTAGTAGTGGGACCGGCGTTCCTCATCATTGGGATCGGAACCATTGTGGAGATGTTCTTGGAGTGGAGGGACCGTGACTGAGTTCACCGTGGGACAGAGGGTGCGGAACGCGAATGGGTTAGAGGTGACCGTGGCGGCCGTGTTCGAGCCCGACCGGTACGGGACCGACATCTTGGTGCGCGACAGGGACAACTACGTATGGCTAGAGCGGTCGTCCGACTGTTCCCCCATCCCCGACACCGTGACGGTGGAGTTGAGCCGGGAGGATGCAGAGGGGTTCGCGGCACTTGACGGCTACGGGCACCGAACGGGGCGCCTCGCCGCCGCCTGCCGCACCGCGCTGGCCGCTGAGAAGGAGGGGGAGTGAGCAAGAACGCCTACAAATGGATGCGGCCGGGGTTGACGACGCCCACTCAGAGGGCGACCTGGCCCGTCGCGGTAGGCGAGTGGACGCACCCCGAGACGCCGATGCTCTGTGAGTCCGGCTGGCACGCGATGGAGGAGAAGGACGTGCTCGCCCACCTGCCCGACACCATCGGCGCCGAGTTGTGGTGGGTCGAGTACGGCGGTCGAGTCGTTCACGGTGCCGACAAGTTCTGCTCCGAGCGCATGCGCCTCGTCTCTCTGGCGGGGGTGACGACCGAGGAGAACCTGCGACTCTTCGCCGCCGACTGCGCCGAGGACGCCCTCTCGCTCGTGGAGAGCCCCGACCCCCGCAGCGTCGAGGCCATTCGCGTCGCTCGCCTTTACGCCGTGGGGGAGGCCACACAGGGGGAGTTGGCCGCCGCTCGGGCCGCCGCTCGGGCCGCCGCTTGGGCCGCCGCTTGGGACGCCACTCGGGACGCCGCTGGGGCCGCCGCTCGGGACGCCGCTCGGGACGCCGCTCGGGACGCCGCTCGGGACGCCGCTCGGGACGCCGCTCGGGACGCCGCTCGGGACGCCGCTCGGGACGCCGCTCGAGCCAAATACTCCAACTGGCTCGTCGTGCGACTGGAAAGTGGGTACTGATGACTGACCGCCTAGAGGAAATCCGAGCGCGGGTCGAGGGGGCACAGCAATGCTGGGTGTGGTCGTGTTCACATTGTGGGCCGTCTTTGCATAACGGTCCGGCGTGGTGTGATTTGGGCTGCGGGAGAGACTATTCCGAAATGTCGATGGTGTTGATGACGACCTTCCCGCTGAAGTCAGACACGACCGACCTCCTGGACCGCCTAGAGCGGGCCGAGGCGCGGGTGGAGAGGCTGGAAACGGCGAGTCGGGTACTTAGGCATCGGCTCATGGAATGGACCCGTGCGCCGAGCGCGTCCGGCTCTGCCATCTTCAAGGGCGGCTACATGCAGGCGCAGGACGACGTAGGTCTGATGCTTTCGCACGACGCGGCCCTAGAGACAGGAGAGCCCCATGAGTGAAACCAAGTGCGATAAGTGCGATGACCGGGCATGCATGTTCGGCACCGCCATCAACGAGGACCGCACGAAGCGCAACATTGCGCTGTGTCGGGTTCACGCCGACGAGCGCCACGAAGAGATGGCCGCGCGTGGACGTGCACGCACCGAGGCGGCGGGAGGACCCATCAAGCAGCATTGCCCTCGCAGCGGTGAGATGTTCCAGCACCCAGACGGAGGCGAGAGCGAGTGGCGCTACATCCGAGACGACGACGTGCTCACCTGCTCGTACTGCGGCTCGATTCACCCGGACGAGTTCATGGCTCAGGTGCGCTCTGGCTCCCCCATCGGGGCGACCGACAAATCCTACAAGGCGTACGTCGAAGAGATGTCATCCCGCGAGCCGGTGCGGATGGACCACGCGCCCAAGTTCTACTACCAGCACTTGTCATCGGAGCAGCAAGATGAGTTCGTACGCCTGTGGAACGAGCGCGTTCTGATGAGCCGCCGCTTCGACTTCGCGACGGACGAATACGTGACCGTGCCTGCACGCGACTACTGGAGCGGCGTTTTGCCGTTCTTCATGCGGCGCGGCCCAGTGGAGGGGGAGCCCCATGAGTGACAAATACAAGATTGGCGACCGCGTAATGATTAGGGCGGATTTCGGACCGCCCCTCGTATGCGAAGTGCAAGGCGTGGAACACGTGGTCCGCTATCGCGTTGTCGATGACAATCTTCCCTTCACGGTGGATGAATCAGACGTATTCGGATTCTATGTGGAGACAGAGGAGCCCCATGAGTGAGGCTAAGAGGTACCGCAAGAAGCCGGTTGTGGTCGAGGCGATTCAGTGGACGGGCGAGAACCTAAAAGAGATTCTGACGTTCACGGGGTTGAACCGGGCGTACTTCGGATGGCCAGAGTCAGCGGGGAGAACGCACTATGGCCTCGGTCGTCGTGGCGAACCAGAGTCGCATCTGTGGATTCGCAGCCTAGAGGGCGACATCCGCGCCGAGCCTGGTGATTTCGTGATTCGCGGTGTCCAGGGCGAGTTCTACCCCTGCAAGCCCGACATCTTCGAGGCCACCTACGAGCCCGTGGAGGGAGAGCCCCATGCGGCGCAATCATTGGGATTGGTCAGGCACTCATGGGGATGACCCTCTTCGACGTAGAACCTATCCTCACCCCTCGGGAGAGGTTCGAGGAGTTCCACCGGGAGAATCCCCACGTGTATGAGAGACTGCGTTACATGAGCCTCGAGCTCGTGGCGAACGGTCACTCTCGTATCGGCATGGGAATGCTCTTCGAGGTATTGAGGTGGTCGGCGATGACGACTAAGGATGAAGAGTTCAAGTTGAACAACAATTACCGCGCCTTCTACAGCCGCATGCTGATGGAGAACGAGCCCGAGTTGAGAGACGTATTCGAGTTGAGGGAGCAACACCTATGAACATTCATCTAGGCCACAAGACCATTCTTCCCACCGGAAGGCAGGAGAGGAGCGACGGGAGGGTCTACCCCCAAAGGGTTGCCGGGGTAGCGCCAACGAAGGTATTACCGCCTGCGGTTCCGTGGCAGCCTCTCGGAAACCTCCTGTTCGGAGACTGCGTGTTCGCGGCCACCGCTCACGCGATACAGGCCGATGATCCCAACGTGAGGTTCACCACCGCCCAGGTGGTCGATCCCTACCACGTCTACGAGCGCGACTACGACGGCGGGAAGGACTTAGGGAGCGATCCGTCAATCGTGGAGGACTGGACGATGCGTCCTAACGGGCTCTTCGGCTACAAGACGATGGGATACCAGAACATCGAGCCTCACGACTTCTCGGGGCTTCGTTCAGCCATCGCCGAGGAGAAGGCGGTTCTTCTCGAGCTGGCCCTTCCCGAGTCGGCGGAGCGTCAGTGGACCGTCTGGCCGCGCAAGCCCTGGACCGTCGTCAGCGGATCGAAGATCGTTGGCTACCACGAGATAGCCCTCGTTGGCTACGACGGATGGTTCTACGGCGTCACCTGGGGGACTCTTATGAAGATCCAGCCGAAGTTCATCTCCACCTACGGACTTCAGGCCCAGGCCCCGATGGGATGGAGCCCGGCGTGATCTGGCTGGTGGTGGCGGCACTCGGATGGGTGCCGATCCACCACCCCGTCAGGGTCACTCACGCCGCCGTCGTCCGATGGATGAAGGTCCATGTCTGCGAGGAGGGAGGTCACGGATGGCACGTCGATGGCCCCACCTACTTCGGGGGGCTGGGATGGGTCCAAGCGACCTGGGACCAGTTCCGCCGACCGGATTTCCCCAAATCCGCCGCGATGGCGACGATCACCCAGCAGATTTGGGCGGCTCAGCGATTCGCCGGCTTCTACCACTTCGTCCCGGACCAGCACGGATGCTGGGCTCGAGGCTACTGATGGACCGGATTGTTAAGGCCTGCCGGGCCATTCTCTGCCTTCCAATGACCTTTTCCCTGGTCTTTCTCGGATCAGTCCTGGTCAAAGAGGATGTTCCGTGGTTCGTCAGCGGAATCGCCTATTTCGGGGCGGTTTTGGCCGGTTTGCGCTGGACTATCTGAGCCCAGCTCTGCATGCCCCTCTAGATTGCCCTGAGAGGCCTCTATTTTGCCCTCTCGCGGCGTCAAATCCAGTTCCGGTACCTGGGTCCACTTCTTCTCCTCAACCGCTTAGAAGTCCACACAGCTTCACACACACACACACACACACACACACACACACACACACACACACACACACACACGAGGGACGGGAGAG
>JAEHJW020006961.1_pt1 | contig 21235 bp, 29 predicted proteins | sample 9271431 | NCBI WGS metagenome assembly JAEHJW02 | reverse complement strand
AAATAGACAAAAAGAAAAAGGCCGCTAAAGAAGCGGCCCGTAAGTGGAAGCACGGCAAGGATGACTAAGCTTTATAGATTTCCATGAAAGAAGTAATAGCCGCTCCGTAAATACCTATTACCTTATCGTACGTATCTTTGGATTCGTCCCACGGATCCCAAAAACGTCCTTTAGCCCATACAATCCAATGCCATTGATGTGTCATGAACTTACCGTTTCTTCCACGGTATGACAGGCGGCATATTGCCATCTCGGGCAATGATTGCATACCTCTAAAACGTTTCATGTTATGAGAAGTCTTGTATTTACGTGTCTCTAGATACTTGCGTAGTTGTTTTGTTTTGGTTCCATTAAAAGGAAGTCTCTTAACTACACTATCTAAATCTTTCTCAAGCACCATGGCTAGACAAGCCTGCCCACAATGCTTGAGATGTTCCGTAGTATGTGGTTGAGCGACGTATTTCATTATTGGGCTCGTGCTCTAATCTCAGCGAAAGTTTGATCCTCCACGGCTTGTCCCTCAAAGTAAACAAGACGCATTACAGAATCCCAACGCTGTTCATTCACAGTAGCGTACTTACCGTTAACCTTAACAAGATCCAGATGACCGGCCTTGCTCCACTTAGTCAGATCCCCAACAGGGGCCTTCTGCACCGGAATGAAGTTGCCGTTATTGATACGGATGCCGCTGCACTTATAAGCAAACTTCTGTGTGTCTCTATTGAGTTGCTGTAGAAGACCACCACCCATTCCAAAAGCTAGATTTTCGGCAGAGAATCCAAGAGATAGACACTTATCTAGGCACTCCTTGATAGAATCCTCATTTACGCCATCACCCTGGATGATGCGAACGTGATTAAGAACTTTGTAGCCCTTCTTGTTAACAACGCTACCAAACTTCTTATCTAGGATTTCCAGTAGATCACCAACGACTGTAGGCGGATGACCTGAATCTGGACGGATTACTACCGTGGCACCAGAATCGATAACCTGCTGACGAAGCTCCTCACCCCAAATCTTCTCGGCGGCATTGTAGATGTCGTAGGAGTCGCTGACGACCGCTACGATACTGCCCGGCTTGGCGAACTGCTTGAGCATGTTGGCATAAGCCTTAGCCTCACCATCCTTGCCCCAAGCAGTAATGGTGGAGTGCTCAGCAGCGGGGATACTGAAACCAGCCATCTTCTCGTCGTAATACTTGTTAGCGAGATAAACACCAGCCACGGTATCACTACCCATAAAGTTAACTAGATGAGCAGCACCACCAAGAGCGGCAGATTCTTGACTTGAAACTCCACGAGAACCGAAGTCATGGAGCTTAAATAGAATCTGCCCCTGAGGGTCATCGCAAGAGCGAGAAAGGGCATCCATGATGACCTTCTTGGCATGATAACTTCTGGTAGCAACCGTAGTAGGATACCAGACTCGCATCAGCAGAGTCTCAAAATAAGAAGTAGTCCAATAACACTTTGGACAAGTATTCTCTACAGTCATCAGGACATTGTGCACGGGCACGACGCTTCCTTCTGGAACTGCGCGAATTCGAAGTGGAATAAATCCGTTGTGATCGTGGACGATATGCATCCAGCCATCTAGATTGAATGGCTCACCGTGTAGCTTGAAGAATTCGTTGGCTTCAAGAACATCGGAAGCGGTAATGGGACTCATCAGATACTTCTTGATAATATACTGGAGTCCAAAGAAAACCGTTGTAGCGTACTTTCCACCACGGGATTCTACATAGCTAAATTCATGAGTTGTTCCCGGTGGATACTGAAGAAAGTGACTCGCCTTGTAGCTATCGGTATCTAGAATGAGATTCATGTTGCTCCTTATTTTGCCAACTTTTTGTTTAGTAGTAGTGTAAGTTCTCTTTGCTGCTTAAATAGACGATAACGCTCCGTAGTCTGATAGTCAAGTAGAAATTCTTTGGTAGACTCCGGTAGATGGGCACTCCAAATCTCGATTGGATCTCCACCAAAATAGGAATTACGTACATCTGTACCGTTCATCATTTCATCAAGCGATCCCTCTACAAAGTCCCACATTGGAAACATGTCCAAGTAAAAAGATGATGCATCCTTTTTAACACCGGTAATCATCACGGTTTTGTGTTGATACACATTATGTAATGTATAGCGTTGTACCAACGCAATCACCTGATTTGCCCATTCTTCGTTTGAATATGGATAGTCTTGAAGAAAACCAAAAACAACCTTTCCTTCTGGAGTATTGTATGGTAGGGCACCACAGATCATACCCATACGTTCAGAACTAGACCATGGATTACGATAATCCATCTCCACGCCATCAGAGCCAATACCAACAACTACCCTTTTAGCTAACTCCATCGCTTTCTGTAGAGTCCTTAGATGACCATTGTGAAATGGCTGGAATCTACCAATATATAGAGCGGTTTCGTACATTTATTCTCCTACTTAAAGAATAGCTCAACGACTTCATCTTGTTCAAGCATACGGATAGGTGGAATATCTACTACCGTAACAACTCTCCTAGGAACGGGCCCACTCGGCTGGTGCTCCTTTGGAATATTAGCGAGTTCGTGTTCATCAAGTTCATGCATAATGACTTCGCGCCGAATATAGATTCCGCGCTTAAAATGGACTGGATAATCATTCCAATTGATTCCCCAAGAAAAGAGCATGTCCATCTGCTCTCCGCGATTCTTATTCTGAAGTTCCTTATGACTGAAAATGCTCTGCGCAGCCATAGCTACAGAATTCTTGGTAGCGTCGTATTCACGCCAAGCCAAAACGTCGATAGCTGTAGAGAGATTAGGCACCTGAAATACACGACAATCAAAACATGGAATAATGCTGGGCCAATTATAACTAGCATTTTGGCTGTATGACAACGCGATACGCCCGAATACTGAGGAGGCGTAACCAGCTAGAACGGAAGTCATCTTTTGGTAACGGCCATCAAAAAGACTCGGCTCCTTCCAAATAAGAGTAATCTCATCGGATTGGGTGTAACCAACGCTAGCGTGAAATTCTTTAACGAGAGCCCTGGTGGTTTCTTTCATTGCGTGCATCATGCTCTCGTCATATGGACGATCAAAGCCGCGCGTGAACGTATGGAAAGCGCGGCCATCCAGACGAGCGATTACAGGAAGGCCGGGCATCATCTTTCGACCGGCCTCCATCATTTCAAGATTCTTGAGTCTGTCGCCAAGTTCCTTCATGCTCTCGTTTGGGTTACTCATAATCACGCACAGCCTTTCCAACGGGGAAACGGGGAATACCATCCTCGGTGAGATTCTGATACTTCACGGTCAGCTTCTTGTTCTTCCAGAGCAGAGAATTGGTCAGGTACTTGCGCAGACCGTCCAGCGGCCCCTCCATCTTACAAGTGAACTCTTGACCGTTCTTGGTCTTGCAGATAAAGATAGCGCGGCCAGCCATAGCACCACGCCCCTCCTGCACACCGACGATATCAAATTCGTCGTCCACAAACTCCTTAACCTTCTGAAGACCATAGGAACGCTTGCCTTGTTCATACTTGCTGGCGGCATTACGGATCATCAGACCCTCATAGCCCTCCTCGACAAACTCAACAAATAGGCTAGTCATCTCATCCTCATTAGCCACCTTAATGGTCTTAACTGGAACAAGAGGAAGAGCTAGATTGGCACGGTCGATAATAGACGACCGCTCGCTAAATGGCTTGTCATTCACCACATCATAAATGTGATACTGAACCTTCTCGTGACCTGGGCGCGGCTCATCTGGACGCACTAGCTCCATGAGCTTGTTGAACAGATTATGGAAATCGTGATGGTAAAGCTCACCATCAAAAGTCACGGTAATACCCTCAAACTGCTCTTCCAGAGCCTTGACAATATGAGGCATCGACTTGATGGGCTTGCGGGTACGAGTCCAGAGACTTGCCTTGCCATTCTTGATGATAGCGACACAACGGGAACCATCGAGCTTCTTTTGGGCAAGAGCCGGAAAAACGATCTTCTTGGCGTGATCTCGGTACTTTTGGGCCAGCATCGGGAAGATACCACCTTCAATAAGCTCATCTACCTCGCCAGCCTTAGCGGCCTCGATGGACTCGACATAACCCTTCTTCTTCTGCTTCTCCCACTTGCTCTTGGCTTCTGTCTGTGCCTGCTCGACGGCGGAAGTCTCATTCTTCTTGCCGATGTTCTTGCCCTCAGTCACAGTATCGATAGTGGTCTGGATAGCTCCATCAACTTGCCCATACTTAGTGACAATGGCACCATTACCATCTTCATTGGCGTGGACAGAAATCTCCCACTCTTGGATGGCACCTGCGTTAGTCTTCTTGTAAAGCTTGGGGAGGGTCATAGAGGTATAGTATCAATGTTATAAGTAGTTGTCAACTTAAATGTCTCGCTGAATCTCCCCTCTTGGGGAGCAAGGCCCGGCGTAGGTGGCTCGCACTTTGGCCCTGGAACAACTAAAACCCTGGTAGGCACCATCTCTCTACCGGTCTTGAATCCCATCTTAAAGGCGTAGCGAGCAACTACGGGCATCGCTAAGGCCAGAGCCAGGACAATTAGAGCCATCTTGGTATCACTTCTCATTGTACCTCCTTTAGAGTATAGCAAGTAAAATTAACGTGGCGTATTAAAGCTAATTGCCAGATGCCTCTCCACGAACTTGGTCTTGCGCCGGATAAGAATGGTCACGCTAGGACAGATACGCTTCATGTGGAAGATAAAGGCTTCCTCATCCTTACGCCTAAGTCCTTGAGTGATAACATAGAACCCGTAAACCCACTCACTAGTCTCCACTCTGGAAGCACCACTCTCCTTGAATGCTGAGACTCCAACAATGCTACACAGAATGGACTCCGCAGCCCTCGTCATGGCGTTACGGTAGAGATATCCAAGGCGATGATTGGTGTCGTTCATAGTTAGTATATTACACTATTTTGGGTTAAAAGTCAACTATCTATGAAGCGTCCCGGCACCGGCAGCATCGGCATCGTCGGCGGCTCGATTAAGAGCCTTGGCAAGCAGCCGGGCCATCTTGGGGTCCATGATGACGTTGATTTCACCAAACCACTCCCGTGAAGCCTTATCGTCGGTGGACATGCGGACATAATTCAGTCCCTCGGGATCCGGTCCCACCTTAATGCAGGGAGTCGGGACGCACTTCGACCGAGTGTCGAGAACGTTATAGACCACATCAAGGAAATAGTTGTCGGACATTTTATTCTCCGGTTAGGGTTAGCGCACTCTACGAAGAGTCTGGATGAAAAACTCATCCGAATCATAGTAGTAATGGCAATGAATATCGATCTCATCGCCAACAGCCATCTTGGCGGTGATATGGTCCAGATCCTTCTCCGTCACATCCGCGAAGTCAAACTGGTCCACCAGCACATCAGTAGTGGTAGCCTCATCGTCAGGCATGCTTTCGTTGACGATAACGAAGTACGGGACGGTCTTAGTGGTGTCGTTCATGGTTAGTATATTACACTAGTCTGGGTTAATTGTCAAGCATTTTGGCAAGTGCCTTCTGCATCCCAGGAGACTCCAACTCGGCCTTGAGGTTGGCGAAAATCCTGGGAAGACAGGCGTCCATCATGGGCTTCTTGCAGGGCCAGCAGAGTGCCTTGTAGACCTTCGTTCCCTCGGTCCAACGGAGAATATTACCCACGATTTCGGTACCGCACTTTTCGCATTTCATCTGGTAGCTTCCTCCAAAAAGTTAATGTTGACGAGGGCTTCCGCAGCATTCGCGCCGCACATGTCGTCCGTGGCCTGAAAGCGCCCGCAGATAGCCGGAAACTCGGGAGTCTTCCAAATTCCGCAGGTATTCTGGGTAGTTAGATGGGGACAACGAACCCCAGCGGGCTTACCATTGGGCAGACCTGGGATTGGAGAAGAAATGCTAATTGCCGTACAGCAAGCTCCACACCCGGCTCGACAAGGAATGTTCATGCGATTATATTACATTAGTCTGAGTTAAAAGTCAATATCGCCGGTACCCACGCTCAGATCGTCCAGGCTACCAGCCGCGATGGTTCCATCTGCATAATCGCTGGTGGTCTGCTCGCCCTCATAGTGGTCGTAATCCATCTCCATCTCACACTTCCCGCAAGGGGCATCATACATGCCATCCGGGGAGGAAGTGACGACATCGGGGTGAAGAGGGCAGCGCCGGGGATCGCCATATCTCAGCAGTTCCTCCTGCTCCTCGTATTCGGCGCGAAGGGTGTCGTTCATGTTTAGTATATTACACTAGTCTGGGTTAAAAGTCAAGTGGTGGTGTGGCAGGGAGTACCCAGGATCCCCCGCCAGATGCGGGACTTTCCCTAGAAAGAGGGACAGAAATTCGTCATTTATTCTCTTTTAACTATAGTATAACGGGCACGTAATCTTATAACAAGGAGAATTTTCCTATGTCCAGCACCCTTGTCTATTTATGTGTAGATGCCGATAAAATAAGTAATCGTGTTGAGTCGGCTATTACAAATTCTGACCCAGATAAAATTGCTCATATGGCTCAAGATATTGAGCGTGGTGATAGAATTCTGCGAGGTTGGCTAGAAGATAACGGCGGGAAAATTCTTTTATTCCATGGAGATGAAATATACGCTATGGTTCCGGGTGAAAAGCTTACAGACCTTGGTAAAATTCATGGGGAATTAGAAGAAGCCTGGAATGATACCATTACCATTGGAGTTGGTTTAGATTTACATGAAGCTAGTAGAGCTTTAAAAGCAGGTAAAAAGAAGGGTGGCTCTCGTATTGTCTTTTATGCTCCTGAAGTAGAAGAGATGCTTGATGAGGATGAACACTCGGAGTCCCATGATGCCAAGGAGGATAGTCCAGATCCTTATAAGCTCAAAGAACTCGATAAGGCAGAGAAACCGGTCTGCCCAAAGTGCGGTGCTAAAGATGTTAAAGTTGCGATTATCGGTGAGCCCGTATATGTTTGCCAAAAATGCGATAAGAAATGGGCTGTTGAAGGTGAATTAAGTAAGGCTAATTCTCCGTCGCCTGGACCACCAACACCCAATCAACAACCCGACTTTTCTGCGGCTGGCGGTGGCGGAATGTCTCCACCCATGGAACCATCTCCATTTGGCCCGCCACAAGGCACTCCTTCTGGTGGCCCTAGTCAAATGCCACCACCACCATCTACTACCGATATGGCTGGGGGTCTTTCTCCTGTAGAAGCACAATTCCGTGATGCAGCCAATCAAGGCGAAGCGGAAAATGCGCGTTCAGAGGCTCAGGCTACAAGTGCTGATGATGGTGATGAAGACGCAAAAAACGTCGATGCTTTAAAAGAGAAAATAGCCAAGGTATTAAAGGCTGTTCAAAAGCAGGCACCTCTTTTAGAACAACTTAAGCAACAGGCACCGGAAGCGTACCAAGCTATCATGGCAATGGTTCAAGCTATGATGGTCATGGCAAAACAATTAATTTCTGGGGATGGAGAACAACAAGAGCCACAAGAAAAACAATCCCAAGAGGTAACTAAAAGTGAAGAACTAATAAAGGGAGATCAACCCCCGAAGATGGTTCCGGTTAAACTAGAGGAAAATCTAGAAGGAGAACTTCCAGAAGAAATTGCTAATGAACCTCGTGAATTTATTCCACGAGGGATTAATCAAAGCGCATATTTCTTAAGGAAAGATAGGGTACTTAAAGTTATTCCACATTCAAATCCAGAGAAAGCTAATAAATATCTCAAGATGATTGCTCGGTTGAAACAACTTAAACTTTCTCACATTGTACCTATCCATGATATTGGTGTGTTCTCTACCAAGGCTGGTAATATATACACGTTTGAAACAATGAAACGATTAAAACCACTTGAAGGAGGACTCGACGCTTTCCATAGAATACATCCCGAAGTTGAAGACGCCTTATCACGCGAAGGATGGTATCATGGTGATTTACACTCTGGAAATTTAATGCAAGATTCTCTTGGTCAACCCAGAGTAATTGATTTAGAGAGTTTTGATCCAGAAATTCGTCTTGGCAACAATCCCGTTAGTGATGTTAAACCCGGAGAGGAAGTAATTCCGCCACCCAAACAAATCAAGAAAGGCGAGCTTTCCAAGGCTGTCAAAACCGTACCAACTAGAATTAGAGCCGGGGATACTAACGTAACTGGTAAGCTTCCAGTTAAGATTGCAAAAGAACCTCGTAGAGCTATCGGCTCAGGAATTAATCGAAGTGCATATTTCTTAGGAAAAGATAAAATTCTTAAAATTATGCCACATAACGGAACACCCAAAGCAAATAAGTATCTTAAAATGATTAACCGTTTAAAGGCACTTAAACTTTCTCACATTGTACCCATATATGATACGGGAGTGTTTCACTCTCCCAAAACCGGAACTGTATATACATTTGAAGTAATGAAAAAACTAAAACGAATGTCATATAATGACTATGTGCGTACACATCCCGAAGTAGAAGATGCCCTAGGACGCGAAGGATGGTATCATGGTGATTTACATTCTGGAAATTTAATGCAAGATTCTCTTGGTCAACCCAGAGTAATTGATTTAGAGAGTTTTGATCCAGAAATTCGTTTTGGCAACAATCCTGTTAGTCCAGTTAAAGCGCGCGAAAGAATTGTAAGGCGTCCCATTATAAAACGTCCTAAGGTGAAGAAAAATGAGGGCGAACATATTCGCAATGTGCGTGAGCGTGAAGACAAGGAATTAGCCTCTATTCCTATTCGTGATCCAGCTAAGGGACCACGCAAGCCCGCCCCACAATATGTTCCTTCCATTGCTGAAGAAACTCGCAAATCCTACGTAACAGAAGGCGACACCGAAGCTCATTCATTGCGCCGTTCTTATACAATTGAAGGCGAAGGCGAAACTTATGGTCATGCAGGAATTGATCAACAAGTAAAAGTTCAAGATGATGTTTATCCTACGAATAAGGTAGAGGTGGAACCACATGAGCGAATCCAGTCCCCAGGACTTTTGCATAAGTTACGTATGAATGCTCGTAAAAATATGGCAAAGAAAGCTACGGGTGATGCTGTTACTGGTGCGCCTAGAGGACTTAAAGTAACGCGGGGTGATCGTCATCTAGATAAAGCTTCGTTACCTATGCCCGAAGAAACCAATAAGGTTCCTCCTATTCCGAATGGTGCGATGGTAGAACGTGTTCAAGGTAAAGCTTCACCACAGGTCTTCAAAGAAAAACACATAGATCCCGGTGAGGCGGCCCACGTTTCAATGGACGGGAAAGTTGAAGGCAAAACTACGTATCGTCGCTGGCAAAGCGGGAAGGTACTTCCTTCCAATCCATCCGAAGCTACTTCTGGAACAGCGCATCCCGTTTCTGCCTTGAACCCAATCGATAGGTAGGCATGCCATATAAAGATCCAGAAAAGCGCAAGGCCGCACGGAGTCGTTGGGCTCAAACCAAGGGCAAGATTTATTGGAGTAAGCGTTATCAAACCAATAAAGAAGCTAAGCGAGCTTACGATAAAAAGCGTTATGAGGAGCAAACCAGAGAGAAGACCGTTTTGCGTTCTCGACAATGGAGAAAAGATAATCCCGAAAAACATCGAATTTGTAATATGCGTCATAGAGCAAGAAAAGCCAATGCGTCTGGGACTTGCTCCACTAAACAATTAGAATGGCGAGTGGAGATGTTTGGCGGCAAGTGCTGGGTGCCTGGATGTGGTAAATTATACGAAGCCATCGATCACGTAATTCCTCTATCTCGCGGCGGCTCTAACTGGCCAGCTAATCTTCGCCCTATTTGTCACTCTCATAATAGCCAAAAGCGTGATCGTCATTGGCGAGAACTATGCTCAGATTAAATCTAGACCTTAATGAAGCTAAGGAACTGAACGAGCGTATTCGCGCTATCGCAGATGAATTACTTATACGTTCTGCCGAAGATTTGGCTGCGATGGTTTATAACAAGATCGTGGAGTTAGCCCAGGCCCGTCTTCGTTCTACCCGCGAACAATATTTACAAAATCTTAGCTACGATTCTACTGGTCGTGGAGCGTGGGTAGTTACTCTTAAACAAGAAGCATTATGGATTGAAGAGGGTATGCCTCGTCATGAAATGATAGATGATTTGGTACGTAACGGTAAGATTGCAAAAGACGGTTCTAGATATCGTGTCATTCCAATGGGTATTAAGAAGGCATCGCAAACTCCATTGGGAGCTATGCCAATTCGTATGGCAGCAATGCAAGCTCTTAAAAAAGCTAAGATTAACATGAAGGAGATTGAACGAGAAGTAGATGGTCGTCCTAAAATTGGAATGCTACACCGTCTAGATGTTATGACTTCTCCAATTAAAACAGCAGAAGGAGCACACCAAGGATGGGGTGCCGTTGGGTCTGTGCGTCAAGGTGCATCAGGTACACCTTTCTTAAAGGGAATGGCGGTCGTACAACGTAATATTCAATGGCAAGCTGGCGGAATGTTACAAAGACAGGCTATGACCTTCCGTGTTGTTTCTACCAAACATAAGGGTACGGGAAGATGGACACATCCTGGCATTCAAGCAAAGAAATTGATGGATGAAGCACATGCCTGGGCTCTTAAGGAATGGGACCACACTATTAAGCCTGAGATTTTGGGTTTGGTTCAGCAGGCTGCTGCTGGGGACGAGCCGCCGCGCGGTTAAGCATACCAGAGGCAGTTGCAAGAACATCCGCTAAATCATCTGCTGAGCATTGATCCGTAGGATATTCTTCATTGAATTTTTCGGCAATTTTAGTAAGCAAAATCATTACTATCTTTGCGGAATTTCTTATCCAATCTGCTCTATACCCTTCTGGATTCTTACCAGCTTTAATCTGAGCCAACATTTCCTGCCTGAATTTGGCTCCTCTTCCAAGTCTTTGTTTGGTATCTGTTACTAGGGAATAAAGAATACTAGCCGCCCACTCTTTTTCTAGTTTTGAATGCTTGGTCATAAGTTAAAGATTGGGGTGGCAATCTTATGAATATGAGTCGAGAATACCTCACTACACCAATTCCTCCATTGACCGATGACATGAGAAATTCTCTAGGCATTGCTCAAACTGATATTATTCTGCGTACCGCTATCTTAGCAGGATTAGAAGATTTACGTGCCAATCCAACTCTTTTGAATTATGTTTTTTCTTCTTTACCAAGAGATCCTTTAACATATAGAAATTATGGTGAAGAACAAGTAGCTCTAGCTAAGCAATGGTTTTTATCTCAAGATATTCCCGTTTCAATGAATACTCGTGTTGATGAATCTAAAGTACCGGTTATTACTATCGCTCAAAGTGGTTCGGTAGAGGCAGAGGTAGCTTTAGGTGATGTTCATTATCAAACAAGCGAACCCTATTTAGATGAAACTCCTATAGTTTATGCTGGCCCATTCACTCCAATTAGTTACAATGGTATGACCGGAACAATGCTTTTAAGCACCTCTTTTGACACAACCGATATCTTCCCGGGCATGTTTATTAGGGATGGTCAGGGAAACACCCATCCCATATTAGATGTTGTCGATCCCTCTACTCTAACATTAGATAAAAACATCAACGCCGATTTTAAAAATTCTTACATTGTAAGTGCTCCTCAGGCTCAACAAGTTTCTTTAGAATCTAGAGAATTTCGGGAGACTTTTGAGATTGGGTGTCATGTTCATAGTGAACCAGTACATTTAACGTATCTACATTCTATCGTTGTTTTTATCCTTTTACGTTATTATGAAGAACTTATGGAGGCGCGAGGTTTAACCCGCATGTCTTTAGCCTCTGGCCCGGTTGTTTTAAATCAAAGTTTTTCTATTAGTCAGCCCGTTTTTACTCGTATGATCAACGTTACTGCATTTGTTCATCAATACTGGCCTAAGTTTATCGCTGGTCCCCTACAAGGTACTACCACCACGGTTACTAATATTGATGATCCTTATTATCAAAATAAAGTAGTTCCGGCTGCTTATCCAGATATTGCCAAATAAGGAGACATAATCTTTTAAACGGTTTACGACAATGGCAATTATAGGAAATACAGAAACACATCCGGTTATTTCGGGTGGAAACTTTGCCATTATTTCTGGTGAGGAACCCCATCATGTACCTGAAATTCAAGGTGGACATAGGGGATTAGAACAGTTATTGAATCAAAATGGATTTAAATATGAGGCTACTGATGCCAACCATGGACATCAAAATCATGCACCAACATTTATTATCCACAATATTCCTCGTGGTCAGGCCATGGATATTGGCCGAAAATTGGGACAAGATTCGATTATTTTTTCTTCAAATGGGCAACACGAATTCATTTATACAAATGGCCCCAATGCTGGCAAATATCATCCAGCTATGGGGTCTCATTCTATTCACCCGTATCCACCTGAGGGGCAAACGTCTACTAGAATTCCCAATGTGGGACATATCCAGTTCTCGTTTGATCACGGCAAATTACTAGATGTACCGAAAAAGGGAAGCGCCATGAGCCAAGACACAAAGAAGGGCGAAGTCTCCGTAGTTGATTTTAAGAAAGCTCTCGCCAAGTCTCTTCGTAATCAAATAAATAGTTTCTCCAAGTCTCTTGAGGAACTAGCTAAACGCGAGGTTGCACAAAATATCGATGCTAGCGTTGGCGATCTTAAACTTGGTCCCGGCAATTCTTTTGAATTTCCAGAAGAGTCTTTACTAGCTAAATCTGTTCAAGCAATGGCAACTGCTGCGGCAATGAAACGTGTTTATGATTCATATAAGAGCAATGTCGCCATCCCTCAATTTCCTAATGATCCGCAAAGGCAACATGAATTAGCCGCCGCCGCTGCTAGAGATTGGGCTAGTCGTACCAATAATTTCAATGATATTCTTCATATGGCTACTGGTGAAATGGAAAAATCCGAAATGGAGAAGTCTATTCGTAAAGAAACTGGCCCGGGAGGAGCTAAGCTTGACCCAGACCTAGAAGCAAAACGCAAGGCTAATGCAGAGCGCAGGGCTCGCGATGAAGCAGCCGATGAAGCTAAGCGCCAGGAGTTTAAAGCTAGGGGCCACGACATTACTATTAAATCCGATGCCGATACTTGGCGTAAAGAACTCGGCAAATCTGATACTTGGTTGGAAAAGATTGGCGACCCAGAGGTTGAGGCTGGTGCTGCTAAATCTGAGATGTTTATTGATGACAAGAATTCTGGTGCCCGTCCAGCTACCACCGATGCTGCCAAGAAAGGTGGGCCTCGCGTTAAGGATGTAGGCTATGAGACTGAGGTTCCTGCTTCCACCAAGCCTGTTGCTGGTAAACTCGATGAAGGCTCTGGCGGTCAAGTAACCAAAGGCAAGAAACTTGGCAAGGCTGCAATTGGTGCTGATGCTTCTGCTGGTGAAGGTACTGGTGTGGGTGCCTCTGGCATTGGTAATCTATCGAGTTCTGAAAAGTGTCCATCTTGTGGTGAAGCTCCTGGGCCAGAACATAAGAAGAGTGAGGGATGCCCTTACACTAAGAAGGCTGAGATGCTTTCTAAGCCACCAAAGTCAGAAGCTCAAAGACGCGCCATGGGTGCAGCAGCTTCAGGTCACAGCACCTTGGGGATTCCCAAGAGCGTAGGTAAAGAATTTATTGATGCAGATAAAGGTGGAAAGCTTCCGGCTAGGAAAGCGGAGTTAGTCCCAAATTCTGATAGTGGCACAAGCAGAGAAACCGGCTCTGCTTTAACTGATGGTCCTGGCAAGGGATCAGGCGCAGGTAAGATGCCCGTTACCAAGGGTAAAGATGGTGAAGGAGTTGGTTCTGTTTTAACGGACAATAAAGGTAAAGGTAAGGGCCCTGGTGGTAATAAAGCTCCAGTAGAAAAGGCTGAACTTGTACCGAATTCTAATAGTGGAACTGCTCGCAATGTAGGTGATGCTTTAACCGATGGTCCAAAGGGTAAGGGGAGCGTAGGAAAGTTACTTACTGAAAAGGGTAAAGATGGTGAAGGAGTTGGTTCTGTTATGAAGGCTGCGCCTCCAATGGCTAAGCCGCCATCTGGTAAGGCTCCAACTCCTGCTGCCCCTCCCCAGTCTAAACCTATGGCTTCAAAGATGCCTAAATTCGGTAAGGAAGAAATCCCTGGTGTAACCCGTCCAGGCATCGCTGGTGCTGGTGCTGGAAAGCCAATGACTCCCGCAACTCCGGGTCATTATGCTGCTCCACCTCCTCCACTTCCAAAACCGGCAGTAAAGCCTATGGGCGCGGCATCATTACCACCTGTCGGTCCCAAACCGGGAGGTTCTGGATTACAATTAGATACACGGGCAGCGGCTCATGCTTTTAAAGGACGCCCGGGAGCCGCTTTTGACATTATGAAGCGATCTGAAGAAGAGATCGATCTTTTAGGTAAATGCGCTTTATGTGGCAAGGCCGAACATCTAGGTTCTTGTTAAAGCAACCTAATCTTGACGTAAGATAGGAGTAAACAATGGCTCAGTCATTTGTAGATCCGATTGGTGGTACACTAATCATTCCGGCGGCTTATCCGTCTATCTCGGTAGCCCCGAATAATAGCGGTTTATCTACCACGGGCGTTATCGTCCTTCTAGGTGAGGCTGAGTCGGGACCGGCTTACTCACAAGAAACCAATCTTGCAGACAATATTTTTGGTCCAGACCAACTTTCCGATGTTATCGCGAAGTACGGTTCAGGTAATTTAGTGACCGCATTCAGGGCTGCTGCTTCTGCGGCAGTAGATCCTGAAGTGACCTCGACTTTTAGTCGCGCAATTCTAGTAAAGACCAACCAAGGTGTTAAAGCATCTACTGCTCTAAAAGCTCAAGATGGTGCAACTGCTTATACTAGTACCGAAGCAAAACTAGCTGGTGCAAACGGTAATTTGATTTATTACACTATTACCAATCCAACGACCGAAACTAAGCCAACCACCGGTAACTTTACTTATATCGGTTCCCCTGGTACCGTAACTCTAGCTTTTAATGCAAATGGTGGAATCGCTGAATCTATCAGCGTAGCGGCCAATACTACTCCGACCGCATTTGTTGGTCAGGTTGCTGGTTTGGTTCGTGTTACTGCATCTGGCGGTGGCGCACGTACCGCTGGTACTGGTTCTCCAAACTTAACTATCACCGTTGTAGGCAATACCGGTACCTTCACTAAGTCTACCAATTGGGAAGCTGCCGTTGCTGTAGGCGATACACTCATGATTCCTGCTGGTTCTGGTTTTGCTGGTGGCGTAAATGCACCCAATACCGGGTTCTGGGTTATCCAAAGTGTATCCGCTGCTGTCCTAACTGCCACTAAGCTAGCTGACCTTTCAACTACTACCGGTCACGTTGCAGGTACCGTCGTAGCTCCAGTTGGTGTTGGACCGATTGCTATCAATGCCGTACCTACCAACGACTTCACTATCTATGCTCCAGTAGCGATTACTACTACTGGAACTACTACCATTCAGGGCGCAGGCAAGAGCCTTGAGGTTGCAGGTACTAGCGTAGTTGGTGGAGATACCGATCCTACTAGATTGTTCTACAACCTAGGTTTAATCACCAAAACTTCTTGGGTTTCACTCTCCGGTGCTCCTCAATTACTAACATCTGCTTCTGAGCTTTCCGTTAGCATTAATAACAGCCGCTCACTCGATAGTGTTAGTGAATCACTAACTGCTGGTGGTGAAATTGGTTTGAAGATTGGTTATACCGGCTATTCCTGCACTCTCAATTTCGGGTCAACTAGCGTAGTTGTAACCTATCAGTTAACCAACGTATCTGCCCCTGTAACGCTTACCTTGCTTTACACCGCATACCCTACGATTGGTGATTTAGCTGCATATCTAAATAGCGTAAGTGGATTTAGTGCTGCTGCCGGTACCGCAATCCTAGGTAATCTACCAACCTCTGCATTAGATGATAGCACTTGGGGTTCCTTTGCTTCCAGTTTTACTGCTGCAAGCACTTGGGGCGCACAAACCGGTAGAATCAAGATCGATGCATATCGTCTACAGGCTGCATTAGCTAATTCGACTCTCGTTGAATTTGTAACTGCCCCACTAGGTGGATTGCCCGGCCCTGTTGCTGCTGTAACGTATTATGCTGGCGGCACCAAAGGAGCAACTACTGCGGCTGGTGTAACTGCTGCTGTAGATGCACTACAACAAGTTCAATGTAACTTCGTAGTTCCTTTGTTTTCTCGTGATGCTACTTCAGATATCGTAGATGGTTTAACCGATTCTGGCTCGACCTATACTATCGATGCCCTCAATGCTTATGTCAAGTCTCACGTACATGCCATGAGCACCATGAAGGCTAAGCGCAATCGTCAAGCGGTTCTATCAAAGCGAGATACGTATGCTGTAGTTAGTAATGCATCAGCAAACATCGCTTCGTATCGATGCATGATGGTATTCGAAGATGTAAAGAGTGCTGCTACTGGGTTGATTGTTCAATATCAACCATGGATGGCTGCTGTTCTAGCTGCGGCTACTCAAGCTGGTGGCTTCTACAAGTCCATGGTTCGTAAACAAGTAAACATTACTGGTACTCTACAAGCTGCTGGTGACTGGAAGTATACACTAGATTCCAATCTAGAAAGTGCTCTAATTGCTGGATTGAACCCAATCAAGAAAGCAGACGAGGGTGGATTCGTTTGGGTATCTGACCAAACCACTTACGGTAAGGATGCTAGTAACTTCTACAATAGCTTCCAGATGGTTTATGCTGCTGACATTGTGGCACTCACCACCGCACAGCGTATGGATAGAGCTTTTATCGGTAAGAGCGTTGCCGATGTTAGCGCCGCAGTAGCTCTCAGCTATCTAGATGGAATCATGGCAGATTTCTTACGCCTGAAGTTAATCGCTCCATCAATTGATGCTCCATTTGGTTACAAAAACGCTAAGATTGTAATCACCGGAGCCACTATGCGCGTATCTGTAGAAGTAAAGATTGCGGGAAGCATCTACTTCATCCCAATCAGCTTCTACGTAACTGCTATTTCGCAGAATGCGTAATATAAGAAGGAATAAGGAGATAAACAATGGCACAGTCAAAGATTATGCATGGCGCGAGAGCCCAAGTTATTCTTAACGGAAAGACCGTTGGGGCTTTCACTAACGTCAGTTATGGTGTCGCCTATGACGTTCAGCCAGCCTTTGTACTCGGTCGGTTTTCGCCTGCTGAGTTAGCTTATACTGGTGCTGAGCCTATCGGTATTTCTGCTTCTGGTTGGAGAGTTGTTGATCATGGACCATTCACTACTGATGGTGGAAGTATGCCAAAGCTACAGGATCTACTTACCGCAGATGATATGAGTTTTGCGATTTATGATCGACAGACCGATAAGTTAATCATGAAGGTAGTTGGTGTGCGCCACGCTGGTTTTAATACCGCACTCGCTCCCAAGACCCTTGAAGAGATGACGTTAAACTTCGTTGGACTCCGCTTCAGCGATGAAACTGCTTCTAACATGGAAGCAGTAGGCGCGTCAGACCTTCCATAAGAATTACCTAGAGAGCGGGAAATAGCTCTCAACGCGATCATTGGGCCTCCCTGCTCCCCCAATGGTCGCGTTTTTATTTTGCTCTGGTAGGTCGAGTATAGTAATAGGCTAGCGAAACCCAAATGGTATTAGCAATGGCAATAAGTACCCCAGCCGAGAAGCTGAACCATTGTCCGAGACTAGGGTAATAGAGCATATTCCAATATCCCCAAGCAGTAAAGAATATCCATGCAGGCCAATACACACCCTTGACTTGCTTATCTCTATAAATTTGTAGGGCGTTACGAAATTGCAGTAGTGCTCCAATGAATTCAAATACTGAATTACCTAGATCGTTATACATTAGTTTTCCTCTATTTTTAGAAGATAGTAGACAGCAAGTCCCGCTTCTATCGGAACCATAAACCGCGTTTTGTAGATGAATGAAGTAACAATCGAGAGCGCCCAAAAGACTGCCAATCCTGCATTAGCTGCGTTAATTTTCATATATTCCTCAAATGGTCCCCGCTATTTGCTTTTCGCCACGTAGCTGCCCTGCGCTGGGGCTCGCCAACGATAGCGGGGATAAATTATTGTGGAGACTCAAACTCTGTGCCACATGCATTACAATGCATCCAACCTCGTTGATTAATGCTGTTATTCAGATGAATGCTACCACAATTAGGACACCCATAAACGGTATCTGGTAGAGCGGCATCCTGCATAGCTAGAAACTTAGCGGTGCGGTCGTAGCAAACGGTCGTTACAGCGGTGTAAAGATTAAGGGAATACTCCGTAGGAATATACACCTTAGTCTTACAATACTCGGCAGGCAAAGCACCATCCTCGGGTCCGAAAACATAATAAGCTACCTTGGGATGTACGAAATCAACTAGACTAATAGCTCCCTCACCTAGCTCGACACCAACAATTTCTGCTCCGTAGGGAGTATAAGATCCTAGATTTTCTACGCTCAGATAAGTGGGTAGGCGTAGGTGCGCTCCCTCAGTATCCATGTGACGCCACGGATTGCCCTTAAACTCCCAGCGATGCCCCTGGACGACAAACAGTCCACCCTTAAATGCACCGACAGCGCGTAGAGAACCACCGACATTAAAGGAGTTCTTAGGGTCATACAGACCAACCCCGAAGAAACCCAGGTCTTTGCGCGCTGCGATCTTACTTAGCTTTGCCATTTATTTGTCCAGTTTTTCAAAACATCTATTGATGTATTCCTGTTGCTCATTATCGCTATACTCACCGTTTCCACAACGATGGGCATAAGACCAAGTCGAGATTTTCTCTAGTAACTTTTTAAGTTCCTCATTGTTGCAAGTTACCGCATAGTGGAGTTGGATATTGTGTAGAAGTCTCTCATAGACCTCTACCTTGCGCTTCAATGTGGGCTTCTTTACTCTTGCCATAACTACTCCTAAAGTCGGCCAGGAGGGATTCGAACCCCCATCTCGCACCAATCTAGTGCTTACAGAGTATAAATCTGTGACTCTACCGTTGAGCTACTGGCCGGTAAAAACTCCCAGGACTGGAATCGAACCAATAACGAGGTGATTAACAGTCACCCGCTCTGCCAATTGAGCTACCTGGGAATGCTTAAGAAACCGAAATGTACCACAGGATGCCAAGATACGTCAAGTAATGGAGGTATTGATCGAATCCAAGCAGCCACCAAAACTTCTCGCTGTTGTTGGGCATCAATCCGAAATGCCTATTGATGTTCATCTTAGCCCAATCAATATGATAGTGAATGAGGGACTCGATGATGGCGATACTGCCGATCAAGTGCCAATAGGTAGATGGGAGGATAATAGAAAGGGCTAGGGTCGTACCTAGTCCCTGTAGGCCAGCGTGTAGGATACCGCCGAAGTGACCATAGGTACCCTTATTGAGATACTGGAAGGGCCCCTGGAGAGGAAAGTCGAAAACAAAGTGCTTGGTGATAAGTCCGAAGGTAAGCCATAGAAGTAGGTTAGTCATTTTTCCTCGCTCTCAGGTGTCTGATAATACATCAAAAAAACTTGTGGATGACTGTATCTCCGGGATTTTGTAGTTTGTCGTCCATATTTTACAACCTCATAGTCTCCATCTGACCCATAGCATTGCTATAGATGACCTTCTTAACGCCCCACTCCTTCATATAGGACTCGCACATGGGACAGGGCTTAGCCATGGCAATACGCCCGCCACGAGTCATGCGAATAGAAACAACGGTAGTACCCCTGCGATGGTCGGGCCAAAGCTTACGGAGAGCCTGCACTTCTGCGTGGACCTCATCGTGATTAGTGCCAGTAGAGACAACGGCACCACCACGATAGACCACGGCAGCATGGCGGTGAGCGTGATGCCGCGCCTTAGGCAGAAGCTTCTTCGCAAGTCTGGTCATCTTACCCATGGATTCCCTTGATGGTCTTGAGAACCCCAACCGCCAAATCGGTTAGGGTTTTATAAGTATTATATAACTCAGTCCGCGAGTAGCTATTTGCACCCGCATCGCACTCATACATTAACAGTCTAGCATATTTCATGGCATCAATCAACTCCTGAAATAGATCCATGAGGGAATCTCGACCATTAAAGGGCTGTAGGGCTGTACCATACTTTTGCATACCCATAGCTTTACGGTCCATTACAGCCTTGGCGAGCCCTTGACCCACATCAGGAATGGATATGACCTCGGCGGCAACGATATCCGCAATCATTGGTTGATCGTTGGGATTTGGTTTAGGTTCTCGCTTAGCACTTCTCTGTATAAATTCCTCGTAATTCTCTGGTTGTCGCATTAATCTATCCACCTTAAAATTGTTCGTCCCTCGTGACCATGAATATTGATTATTTCATCATATGATCGAAAAATAGATACAGTAAAACTATTTCTCCATTTTAATACGGTCGTACCATCTTCAAATACCGCACCGTCAGCAATATGTCCTGTTCCAGATACTCCCGAAACATCTTCTGTGCGCCACAAATAAAATCTACGTGTTTTGTGTATGTTTTTTGCTTCGACTTCCATGCTTTTTACCTTTCTTTTTAAGCCAAGAAATAGTGTGGAATTTTTCTATAGTAGTCCAAATATATGTTTTTCTCCCAGAAGAAGTTGAGGTAGTTCCAACAGGAACGATTAATCCGTCAATTTCTAATTCGTGTCTGCGAGTTCTTGCAGAGGAGGGATTCATATTACAGGATAACGCAATTTCTTCGTCCGTTGATGCCGGATTATTTTTAAGAAATTCCAATACTTTTTCTTTTCCTGTCATTTTCCAACCTTACTAAAGGTATAGCAAGACGTAATCTTATTGTCAAGGAATATCGCATGAATCTCTATTTGTCTCATATGCCGTACAGACCGTGGGGCGTGGAGCGCGATAGATGCTGGCCGTATGCCGTAGCGGGATTCACGCTGGGGGCGGTGTTCGCCTTTTTGGTGCTAGAAATTTTAGCGATTCATTTTGCTTAGAGAGATACATCATGGATCTGACGACACTTCACGAAAAAATGGACATCGTTTTAGAGAAGGTGGCTGATTTGGATAAAAAACTTACAGTTCACATTGCGACGGAAGAGCAAGATCGTGCCGAGAATAAGAGAAATCTTGCAGACATTAACGCTCGTCTTGAGGCCCATTTGCGGGAGCACAAAGACGCCTATAGCACTTGGCGCAAGGGAGCAATTGGAGCTATATTCATGGTTCTGGGTAGTTTTGTTGTTTGGCTAGGTAGTTTTCTCTGGAGTCATAAGGGTTAATATGCGTATGAAACGCCCACTTGAAGTAATGGCACTTGCTACCGTGAGCGTATGTCTA
>JAEHJW020007142.1_pt1 | contig 21239 bp, 34 predicted proteins | sample 9271431 | NCBI WGS metagenome assembly JAEHJW02 | reverse complement strand
ACGAAACCGTCAATCACGGCACCACCGCCTACGCCCGCGGCCTGCAGTGGCAGGACAGACGTGTGGAAATCGAACGCAAAGCCGGTGACATCCTCAATCTGGCGGCGTAACCTTCGGATCACCCCCCCCCCCCCCCTAGGGCCGGACTCCTCGCCGGCCCTTTTCTTTTGCCCTCCGCGGCCACCAAATCAGGCCACTGTCCTCAAACCTTGCGATTTCCACTGCCTTAGACCACACTCCCCTGCGTCGCCAGAAATCGCCGGTAGGCACACCGATGTCCAAACCCCTAGCCAAGAAATCCAAGGCCGTGAAGGGGGCGTTAGCCAGAAATAAACCGGCTAACGTGGCTAACGGTGGCGCTAACAAGCGCAGGTTGCCGGGCGTCTACTACAACGAGGATACCGGCGCGGTCGTCAAAACCTCGGACGCCGCCTTCGAGGCAGCGGTCCGGAAGCACCGCGGGCTCGTCTCGCTGGTGGCCCGGGAGCTGGGTGTGACCGTCGCACCTGTCTACGTCCGCCTGCGGAAGCCGAAATGGCGCGCGCTGCTTCAAGAGGTTCAGGAAGCCGCCCTCGACCTGGGCGAGAGTGTGATCCACTCCGCGATGGAAGGCGGCGACGCCGGGACGGCCCGCTGGTATCTGGACAGGAAGGGGAAAGAGCGCGGCTATGGCTCGTCCGCCGAAATCGCAATCACCGATGGCTCGCTCCGAACCGTCGCCGACGGGATGGCGGGATCTTCTCAAGGCCTCCGGGATCTCCGCGCCGCCATTGTGGGTGCTGCGCCACCCTCGGAATAAGGACCGGCTGCTCCGGATCATAGACCAGCGGCTCCGTGCCCTCGACGCGCAGGATCAGGTCCGCGCCCAGCAGGAAGCCTTCGAGGAACAGCACAAGGGCGAGCGCGATGCCCATCAGGCCGAACTGGCCCGGTGTGCGGCGGACTTCGAGCACTGGCTGGGCACTTGGTGCTGGACCTATGATCCCCGCCTGCTCGGCCAGAAAACCGGCCTCGAAGAAAAGGACCGTGCCGGCGCCTATGTCCGCTTCAGACCATGGGCGGCACAGGCCGGCTTCATGCGCTGGCTTGAGGACCGGTTTCGGGCATCCGAGCAAGGCGTCTGCGAAAAGGCCCGCGATCAGGGTGCAACCTATCTGGCGATGGCCTTCTGCCTGCACCGCTGGCTCTTCGTCGAGGGCTTCAAGGCGACGCTGACGTCCTTCGAGGACGCCAAGGTTGACAATCTCGATGACCCAGACTCTATGTTCGAAAAGATGCGGATCATGCTACGGCGGCTGCCGGAGTGGATGCTGCCTGACGGGTTTTCGTGGAACCATCACGATCTGGCGATGCGGTTGGTCAACCCGGCCAATGGTGCCGTCATCACCGGTGTCTCCGGCAAAAACCCAGGTCGCGCCGGCCGGTCCTCGATCGTCATCGTGGATGAGGCCGACTTCATCGTCCATCCCGGCCTCGTCGAGGCGGCGTTTTCCGCCAATACCGACTGCATCATCTGGATGTCGACCTATAATCCGGCCGGCGGACCCGGAAGTTGGTTCGTCCAGAAGCGCAATTCCGAGTCGCTGCGGCCGGATCAGGTCTACGTGCTCGATTGGCGGGACGATCCTCGCAAGGATGCAGCATGGGCGGCGGCCAAGAAAGCCTCGCTGGTCGACCCGCTGGTCTGGGAATTCGAGTATGAGCGGAACTACCAGGCGGCGACTGAGGGCATCTGCATCCCCGCCAAGTGGGTGGCGGCGGCACAGCGGCTGCGCGAGATTGAGCCACGCCTGCGTTATGGTATCCGCCGTATTGCTGGCGTCGACGTCGGCGCCGGCAAGGCCTATTCGATCTATGTCGATCGCTCCGGACCGATTGTCGGCACCCCGGAGCGGCGCAGCGATCCGAACACCACCGGGACCGCCATGTGGGCGTTGGGGCTGGCGCGGGAGCGCCGCACCGATGTCCTGAACTATGATGCCCTCGGCCCCGGCATCGGCGTCACATCGACCTTTGCCGACGTGGAGGCCTCACAGGGGCTGAACATCATGCCGGTGGCGAATTCGGACTCACCAACGGATTCGATCTGGCCGGATGGCCGGATGGCCTCGGAAATCTTCGTCAACCTGCGGGCGGAATGCTGGTGGCTGCTGCGTTGCACCTTCGAGCGGACTTACGAGCACGTCCTGTTCCTTGAAAAGCAAGAAGGCGGCGTCGAGCACAAGTTGGATGAGCTGATCGCGCTGCCGAAAAGGCAGGAAGTGGCGCCGCTGGTGTCCCAGCTGTCGCAGCCGAAATGGCACTTCTACGGCCGCGGCAAGATCATCATCGAGTCCAAGGATGACATGCGCAAGCGCGGCATCCCGTCCCCGGATTACGCCGACGCTCTGGCGCTGACCATGCTCGAACCGCCGGACACCGAGGCGCATGGCATCTTCAAGCGCTCCTGGTTCCGGCTCTGGCCGAACAGCCTCAAGCTGCCGGAGTTCTCTCACATCGTCTGTTCGGTCCGGACCGCCTTCGACGACGAGCGGAAACCCAAGGACCGCCGCGGGCTCGACCCGACGACCTGCGGCATCTATGGCGTCTTCAACGTCCCGAAGGCGTTCCCGGACGAAAAGACCCGCAAGGCCATGGGCATCGACGGGCTCAAATATGCCGCCCTGCTCTGCGATTTCTGGTCGGAGCCGATGGGCTTCGGCGACGCACTTGAGCGCATCCGTGAGGCCAGCCGGACCAAGTTCGGCTCGCCGGGGCGCCGGCCGGATGTCGTTCTGATCGAGGAGGGCGGCGCCGACGAAATCTCGCTGCGGCACGCCCTGGCCGAGTTCAAGGTGCCGGCGTGGCCGTTCGCCAGCGAGCAGAGCCGGACCATGCGGGCGCATGAGGCCGGGCTGCTGGTCCAGCAAGGCGCCTTCTTCGTGCCGGAATCCGGCGTCGCCGAGCGCAAGGGCCGTTTCCGGGACTGGGCGGAGGCGCTGGTCCGCCAGCTCTGCAGCTTCAGCGGCAAAGGCAGTCTTGACCTGCCCGGCGCCGTCGACCAGTTCACCGCCGCCATGATGCACCTGCTGCTCCGGGAGACTGTCAAGGTCGCCCCCCGCCGTGCCGCCTATCCGGATCCGGACGAAAAGACCGAGATGGACGAGCGCAAGGCCGTGGAACAGTACGAGCGGGAAAAGCGGGGCAAATACTCGCCCTATGGCTCCTGACAGTCTTCGCTGGTAATCTCTGCGCCGTCCGCAGGAGACAGCCATCATGATCACCCGCGACAGGATCGTCCGGATCGGCGAGATTGCCGGTGCCATCACGGCAGTCTTCGTCGTGCTCGGCGGTTTCATGGCGTTGGCCGGTGCCGACATGCCGCCCTACGAGCCGAAAGCCAAGGCCGTCCAGATCGCCCAGAGTGTCGAAGCCCTCCAGTCCAATCAGGCCAAGCTGCAGGAAAGCCAGCGCCGCTCCGACCAGATTTCCCGCTCGCTGGCGCTGATCATCTACCAAGGGCAGCTCAATCAGGCGCAGGTCCAGATCGATGCCGCCGCGAGGCTCGGAAAGCGCGATCTGGCCGCCGAAGCGCTCAAGGCAAATGCGCAGCAGGCCATCTCCGCCCTGTCGAGCCAGCAGCCCTGACGGGATCTCCGGCGTTCTGATTGCAATCTGAAGCAAGCGGGCCTATAGTGCGCGCCGTTCGCCAAAGGCGCCATCCATGAAGCTCGGACAAGTCCTGCGGGCCTACCGCACCACCAAGGGTCTCAACAGCCGGCAATTCGCGGCCGAACTGCGGATCTCGCAGGCAACGCTGATCCGTCTCGAACGCGGCAATACCTGTGACGGCCGCGTCCTGCTCCTCGTGTTCGAATGGTTACTGTTCGACGGAGGATATGTCTGATGAGCCAGACTTACACTCAGACCTACTGCATGTGTCCATGGTGCGGCGAGCAAAGTGGTTGCCGCGTGGACCATCTCTTCGCCGAAGCGCCGCGCACGGCAGGCGGCTGGTTTTGCCGAGAGTGCCGCCGCGAGTTTCTTGTTGATGTGAGGAGCCCATCCGAGGTGATCGTCAGTCGCGGCAAGCCGGATCGCAGGTTCATCCCGTGCGCCACGCTTCTTGCGCTTGATGGCGCCGATGGGCCGGTCTATTTCGTCATGGACGACGAAAGCTATGAGGACGGTCCTGTCGATACCGATGAAGAACTGCAAAGTTCTCGCCAGTTTTTCTTTGAGGAGCACTCCTGCCCGATGAATTGGATCGGTAACTGCCGTGTAATCGTGAAGGCTGGCGATGATGACCCGCACGGTGTTCTGCGGTTTGTGCGCAGCGTTCGCGATGCCCGCGGGTTCGATCTCGATGCCCGGGAACAGGTGCAACGACTTTTTCCCGAAGCTTACCGGACCGGAGAAAGCAAATGACCGATCTCGCCATCCTCGGCCACGCCGTGAGGCACACCCGGAGCACCGCGTGGAACTTCAACGCAGGCGAAGCCGTCTTTCTCACCGAGTACGGCTGGGCGTCTGAAGCCTATGCAGCGGATTGCATCGGTGTGCGTACCATCCAGAGAGCCTACAATCGGTTGCTGGCGCTCAGGCGCATGATGGATGACGCGCGCAAAGACGCCGAAAATCTCTGCTACAGCGAGATGTTTGCTGAACGGCTTGAGGAAATGTGGCAGCAGACCTTTGAACATCCGGCTCCCACGTTGCAATCGCTGAGCCATGGCGCGATCTGCCGCCAGATGCAGGTGCTGGACGCAAACGCCGCCGTCGCCTCCGACTACGCCAAATGGCGCCAGCAGCATGGGGTGAAGGGGTGACCGAGCAAACCAAGACAATCGTCGATCCCAAGATCATCGTCTTCGAGCGCATTCCCTCTGATGGCAAGATGGTGACGGCCATCCATGCTGCCGAAGGCGACACCTACAAATGCTACGGCACCATGATCTGCGACATCGTCCGCCATGTCGCCCGCGCCTTCGAAGTTCCCGAAGAAGCAGTTTGGGAATGGGTGGACAAGGAACGCGACCACCAGACCTCGAACATCGAGGAAGTTGGCCAAGACGGCTTTTATCAGGAAAGGAAGAACTGACATGAGAATGATCGTCGCCAGCGCCACTGTGGCGCTTCTGCTCGCCGGCTGCGGGACACCGGATTTCGGCAACCTGCCGCCGGACCTCACCTATCTCACCTCGACGCCGGCCAATGTCTGGTACGATCGTCAGTGGTGGCAGAAGGATGTCAGCGCGGTTTGCTTTGCTCACCGCGGCATCGCCACCAAGGACCGGCTGACCTGCGCGATTCCGCGCTGGGACGGCCACTGCGTCGAGGTCATGCGCCCCAACGACAGATCCCACGTGGCCGAACTGAACGCCATCTGCAACGGCTGGCGCCCACAGATGGTGGAGTGGTCGCTGTGAGTATCGACCGCATCAAGGGTGCCGTCGCGTTCTTCTGCGATCTCGGCGGCTGCGACAACAGCATCGAGACCGGCGAAAGTCAGTTCGGCGACGCCATCCTCGCCGCCAAGGACGAAGGTTGGAAAATCCGCAACCGCGACGGCATCTGGAAGCATTTCTGCTGCGACCGCCACCAGGAAATGGACTGGCGCGGGCAGAAGATCGCCCGCATCGAGTTGCCGAAGGGGAAATGACATGAGCCAAGCCGCCATCCCCGACCGCTTTGCCGCCCTCATCGGCCGCTATGCCGAGATTTCGGCGCCGCTGACACCTAAAACCCGTTTCGTCGAAGACCTCGGCGCCGACAGTCTCGGATTGCCGGAAATCGTGTTAGCATTCGAGGACGAATTCGGGGTCCGCGTGCCGGACGAAGAACTGGAGCAGATCCTCACCGTCGGTGATCTGCTGCCCTACCTGAAGAACACCGGAGTAGGGGGCATCAAGAACTCGCCATGAAGCCGCCCAAATGTCGCGTCTGTGGTCGCGAGGAATGGAACCACGTCTGTGCCGGCATCCGCGCAACGGCAAGATTCGATGACGGCCAGCAGCCAGCAAAGCGCGTCGAGGAACCGAAGGGCTCATTCCAGGCCGAGCAGCCGGTGCGCGCCGCGCCACCGGCGAAGTCGGCGCCCAAGGCTGCAGCGAAGAAGCTGGTCGCCAAACAGCCCGACCGCGAGCCTGCGCTCGTTCCCAGGCCAAAGCGAAAGGTCAGAGCGGCGCCGAAGCCCGAGACGCCTTTGGTGGAAAATCCTGGCGCATCGTCGCCCGCCCGCCCGTCGCGTGTCGATTACCAACGCCAGATGATGCACGATGTCCGCGCCGCCAAGCGCGCCGGACTCACCACCGCTGAATTTCGCCGCCGCAAAGCCGCGCGGGCACGTGTTGGAAACCAGTGAAGGAAGCACGCCATGAAATTCGCCGTGATGGACGTCGAGACGTCCGGTCTTTTCGACTACAGCAGGCGTGCCCATGAGGATGGGCAGCCCAGAATGGCCTCGCTCGCCCTGCTGCGGCTCGGTGATGACCTGTCGGTCGCCGACGAATTCCACACGCTGATCAAGCCGGATGGCTGGCAGATGGACGCCGAGGTCGCCAAAATCAACGGCCTGACGCAGGAACGTCTTGAGGCTGAAGGCAAGCCGGTCGCCGAGGCGCTGGACGCCTACGGCAAAGCGCTTGACGAAGAGCTTGTGATCGTCGGCTGGAATGTTTCCTTCGATCTCAAGATACTCCGGGGCGAATTGCGCCGGGCCGGCCGCGAAGATCGCTTCGAGTCCACCAAGTCCACGGACTGCATGCGGCCGCTCACCGATATCGTCCGCATCCCGAAGGCCAAAGGCTCCGGGTTCAAGCTGCCGAAGCTGACCGAGGCCTATTGCGCCATCTTTAACCGGGATTTCGAGGGCGCGCACAGCGCGCTAGCCGATGCCAAAGCCTGCGCCGAAATCTTCCGCGAGATGCATCCCAAAGGCGTCTTCAAGGCCGTACTGGAGCAGCGCTGATGGAGGCCTACAAGCTCGACGGCCTGCGCTTCGATAACCCCAACAATGGCGCGCTTTCGCTCCGGCTGCTGGCCGAGTTCGTCCGTAGCGGCGATGTCCGCATCCTGCGCGGCAGCACGGATGGCGGCGTCATCCGATTGGAACTCGCTGCGCCGGCGGCTGCTGACGTCAAACGCGTCGCGACTTAGGAGACTACAATGACCTTGGACCAGATTGAGGCGATGCAGGAAGAGCGCCGGCGCTGGATCAGTCTGCCAGCGAGCCTCGTGCAGGCCGCTCGTCGGACCAAACTGAACTTCACGCAATGCGAGAACGGGATGCGAACCAATGAATTGACCAAAACGGCCTGGAGAAATCTGTGACCATTCCCTGCATCACGAGGTGGCGTCCCCGTCTAGCGTGGCATCGCTTCCACGGCATAGGCTGGGACGTGGTTTTCTACCAGCACACCGACCACAATCCCGTGATCGTCGTGCAGCGATGGGCTGGCAGATGGCATCTTGAGTTTTACGGATGGCAATGGACTGGCCGCCCGAATGCAGAAGGACCGCAGGAATGAAAATCGAGACCGATAAGTGGCTTTATGACATGCACGACGAACCCTTCGACGAAGTGCGCGACGCCGTCCTGATGACCGCAGATGCTGAGGTCGATCCGACGGCGGTTTCGTACCACCTGTCGCTTATTCGCTGGGACGATCTTATGGCCGCAAGGGCGAGGCATGAGGGCGACGACCCGCGGGCAACACCGTGTTACCTTGGGCTCAATCCGGTAGCCGCAGAGATGGCTTTCTGGCCGACACCGGATCGAGATTATTTTGTCCGCATCCGGGTGGCGACGACACGGGTGATCTGAGCCGTCCCGGCCCTGTAGCCCCAAACCCGGTTTCCGCGTATTCTCTGCCCGGCTCGCGCCGGTCCGTGGCTCGATTGGCGGTCCCTCGAAACCCATGAGGATCGCCCATGGCCTCGCCGCTTGCCGCCCAGAAATCCGAAATTCCCGCGGACCGCCGCGCTCCGGGTGGTCCTGATGACCCCAACAGCGGCAATTCCGAGCCCATCGGCGAGTACGTCAGCCTGCCGCAGCCCGGCGACGAATACACCCCGCGTCTAACGGCCGACGGCGGTATCATCTATACCATCGGCGAGCCCTACGAGGCGCCGCGCGAGGACGGCGAGTTCTACGCCAACCTGGCCGAGGTGCTGCCCGACCACATCCTCCATGCCATCGCCTCCGACCTGTTGAACAAGATCGACGAGGACAAGCGCGCCCGCGAGGACGGCGACAAGCTCTACGAGGAGGGCCTACGCCGCACCGGGCTCGGCAAGGATGCGCCTGGGGGCGCCGAATTTGAAGGCGCTTCCCGCGTCGTCCACCCGCTGATGACGGAGGCCTGCATCGACTACGAGGCCCGCATCATCAAGGAACTGTGGCCGATCGCCGGCCCGGTCCGGGAGAAGATCGTCGGCGTCGTCACCAAGGAAAAGGCCGAGCGCGCCAAGCGCAAGACCGAGTACATGAACTTCCAGCTCACCTACCTCATCAAGGAAGCCCGGGCGACCTTCGAGAGCATGCTGACGCAGGTGCCGCTCGGCGGTGTCCAGTATGTCAAACAGTGGCAGGACCACCGCCTGAAGCGGCCGCGGTGGCAGTTCATCTCCCGCGACAACGCCTATCTGCCGGCCAACAGCGGTGGCTGGTACTCGGCGCAGCGCCGCACCATCAAGGATACGGTTTCCGCCGTCACGCTCCGGGACCGAATCGACTCCGGGCTTTACCGCGATCTTGGCTTGGTCAAGCCGGCCATGGAGCCGGAGGCCACCAAGGCGCAGGAAGCCAATCAGAAGATCGAGGGCGTCAAGCCCACCGGAATGAACGTCGACGGCGACCGCGACCTCTACGAGACGATGTCCTACCTGGAGATCACCGAGGAATCCGCGCAAACCCTCAAGCACGAGAAGGCCGGCGAGCTTTATCCCTACCTGATCACCATCGATGTCAGCACCCGACAGGTGCTCGCCCTTTACCGGGACTGGGAAGCCGATGACGAAACCCGGGAGCCGATCGACCATATCTTCGAGTTCCCGTTCATCCCGTGGCGCGGTGCCTATGCGATCGGGCTGCCCCAGATCATCGGCGGCCTTTCCGGGGCGGCCACCGGCGCCCTGCGCGCCCTCATGGACAGTGCCCATATCGCCAATACCCAAGGCGGTCTGATCCTCAAGGGTTCCGGCGTCGGCGCCTCCACGAAGCGGCCGGACTTCGGCGAGTTCACCGAGATCGATGCCGGCGGCCTCGCCACACCCGACATCCGGCAGAAGGTCATGCAGTTCCAGACCAAGGAACCGTCCGGCGTCCTGTTCCAGCTGCTCGGGTTTCTGGTCGAGGCCGGCAAGGGCGCCGTGCGGACCTCGCTCGATGAGATGAACGCCGAGGGCAATCCCAATGTCCCCGTCGGCACCCAGCTCAGCCGGGTCGAGGAAGGCCTGGTGGTGTTCTCAGCCATCCATGGGCGCATCCATGAGGCCTTCGACCGACTGCTCACCGGCCTTCACCGCCTCAACCGGCTCTACCTGCCGGAGATGCTGCGCGTCGATGCCGCCGGTACCGAGATCATGGTCTACCGCCGGGACTTTCAGGGGCCGCCGGATGTCCAGCCGGTCAGCGATCCGACGATCTACTCCGACCAGCAGCGCATGGCGCAGATTCAGGCCATTCAGCAGCGCGCCGCCATCCAGCCCGGCCTCTACAACATCCGCGCCGTCGAGGAACGATTCCTCAAGTTGATCAAGTTCCCCGACCCTGACGCCATCCTTGCCCCGGCGCCGGAACCGCAGGAACTGAATGCCGTCAATGAAAACGTCTCGCTGGCCCTCGGCCGCCCGGTCACGACTTTCCCGGAGCAGGACCATATCGCCCACCTGCAGACCCACATCGAGTTTATGGCGAGCCCCGTGTTCGGCGGCAATCCGCTGATCGCCCAGCAATTCCTCGCTCCGGCGCTGAACCACATCCGCGAGCACATCGTCATGCAGTATGCCAAGATGGCTAACGATTTGGTCTCCGGCGCTGCTAACCGGGCGGCCGTCGATCTGATGTCAACGGATTTTCGGGTCAAGCAGGCCTTCGACCGGCTGCTGGCGCTGGCGTCCTCGCATGTCATCCCCGAGGCACAGCAGATGTATGCTTGGGCGGCGCCGGCCATCATGCACGCCATCCAGACCCTAGAGGCCATGGCACCGCCGCCACCGATGGACCCGGCCACGGCCACCGTCGCCGCCGCTCATGCCGAGACGGCCCGGCGCGCTGCCAATGATCAGGCCCAGTCGGCGCTGGCGGCGGCACGGCTCAAGCAGCAGCAGGATTCCGACGACCAACGCAATGCGATCTACATGCAACGAAACCAGATTTCGGAACAGAACGCCGCCTTGCAGGCGCAAACCCGCCTTCGGCAGACGGAACTGGAAACCGAATCGGCCCAGAATATCGAGGCGGCACGGATCGAGTCCGGCGGCGGCCGCGGCGGTTTCAGTGACGGCGCCAGTCTCGGTGCCTGAGCGCGACTTGCATCGGCTTCCAAAGCGGTTCACCCTCGGCACGTTGAAGCAAGCCAGAGGGTGTCATGCGCGGGGTTGTGAAGTTCTTTAACTCGAACAAAGGCTTCGGGTTCATCTCCGGCGACGACGGCAACGACTACCACATGTCCGTCGAGTCGCTGCCGCGCAAACGCCGTTACGATCCCACCGAGGGCGATATTGTCGAGTTCGAGGCTCGCCAAGGTGCCCGCGGCCAGATCGCCGCCAGGGTCTCGATGGTTGCCGACAAGGATTTTTCTGAAGCAAGGAAGGACGAAAACGATGCCGTGCATGAACTGCAAGTGGTCGGAACCGGTGAGGGACAATAAGGGTCAGGTTGTTTTCGGGCAGCCCGTCCGTGTCTGCAAGCGGTTGCCACCGACGCCGATCTTCGCCCCGGCCCGTGGCGGCCTCGAACTGAAATCGGCATGGCCGACGGTTGGGCTACAGGACACCTGCGGCGAGTATTTGCCGAACGACGGCGCCGAAGTCGAAACCGCTCAGGTCGCCTTCATTCCCGAACAGGAAACGAAGCAATGAGCGCGGCGACCAATGGCCTTGAGGAATTCGCTGTGCGCGTCGGTCGTAGCTCTCCGCCATCGCGAGGCGGCCAGTCACCGCAGCCGGACATGGGCGCGCTTGCCAGCTCCTACACCGGAGCAAAATGCTGGGCGCAGGTCGGTGACGGGTTCTTTCCCGTCGGTGAGGCTACACCGAAACTTGCTGCCGGCGCCTATCGCTGCATGTACAGCGACCGCGGCCCCTACCTCTCGGCAATGAAGCTGGAAGTGGACGCGCTGCTGGCGCTCCCCGATAACGCTGCAGAAACGCTGGTGGCGGAATTCAGCCGCTTCTGGAAGCTGCGGGCGAGTTTCGAGGATCGCGGCTTTACGTGGAAACGCGGACTACTGATGTGGGGACCGCCGGGCAGCGGCAAGACTTCTGCGATCTGGCAGATGGTCTCGCACCTGATTACCGATCTGGACGGCATCGTCATTTTCGTCGAAGACCCCGGACTTGCCACGGCCTGCATCCAGATGGTGCGCCGCATTGAGCCGGCGCGGCCACTCGTGACCGTGATGGAAGACATCGACGCGCTGACATTGCGCCACGGCGAGCACGGCTATCTCGCACTTCTTGATGGCGAGTCGCAGGTGAGCAATGTTGTCCATGTTGCGACGACCAACTACCCGGAGCGGTTGGACAAGCGGTTCGTGGACAGGCCGTCGCGGTTCGATACGATCATGCTGGTGGAGATGCCGGGCCCCGATGCGCGCCGCTTCTACCTCTCGAAGAAAGAGCCATCACTGGACGAGGTGACGCTTGAGCGCTGGGTCCGGCGCTCCGATGGTTTCAGTGTTGCGCACCTCCGCGAGCTTATCGTCGCAATCCGCTGTTTCGAGCAGCCAGAGGACGAGGTCTTCAAACGGCTCGAAGTCATGCGCGGCGGCGGTCTCAGCTCGGACGGCAGCGGCGGTCTCGCGCAGGAGCGCGTCGGCTTCGGTCGGGTGGGGTAGGGGCAATGGAGGTAGTCCCAATCCGACACCCGGTCTGCGACGCCGTCGTCAACGCCCTCGAAGAACTTCTGGCCGAAGCAAAGACTGGCGATCTGGCCGCCTTCATCATGGTCAAGGTCAGGCATGACGGCAGCTTCGCGACGAGCCGCCACGGCGAATCCTCGCAGCGCGAACTGGTCGGAAGCCTTGAGTTCGCCAAGTTCGATCTTATGCGGGCAAGCACGGAGGGTTGAGTGAGCAGCCTTGACGATTATTACCGCACTCTCGGACGTGAGGTCGCCATGCTCCAAGGGCGTGCAGCAATCCAGAAATGCAACTGCATGGTGCGGTACAATGACGGCTGCCAGTTGCCGGCAATCCATTGGAAAGGCGAGTTCTTCGATCCTGCGGGGCGGCCAATCGTAAAACCGACCAGCTATGAGAAAATGCGGTGGTATGACATTGCTGCGGTCATGAAAGAGTGCGGCGAAGTCTTTATCGGCCATATATTCCCAGTATACACTGTGGGCGAGCCAGATGGTGATACAGATACCAAGCAGTCTTGAAATCTTCGAACCGCTTGCCGGCAAGCCCTATCCCGGCCAGCACGGCGGCCAATGGGCCTATCGCGACCGCCGGGAATGCCCACCGATTGATGCCCATGAATTTGCGCTCTGGCCCGGCAAGCCGTCACGGTGGTGGCGCTTCACGATGTGGGTCAAGGAGTGGGGAAATCGCGCCGTCCGCCGCCATGAAATGGCCGAAGCCCTCAAGGCTACCCGCACGCTCTGGAGCCGTCATCCTTGGATGCGGGCCGGCGAAGTCTGGTGGCGCCCGCAGGGCCTCAGCACCTACGAAACCATCGAGCCGATCAACGGGCTGCACCGCTGGAACATCGACCGCGACGATGCGACGTGGGAGTTTCCGGAGGGCTATTACGAGGAGTGCCGCGCCGCCAGCGCCGATGGGCGCCCAATGCCGACGCGGTCGGCTGCTGGCCTTCATAGCGGCTACATCCGCGATCTGTCGGAGCTTGCTCGGTGACGCTCCCGCAACTCATCGCCAAGGTCCAAGGCGCCTACACCTGCCGACAGGGTATCTACAGCGCCCGCTGCAATACCGGTGAGCCTTATGTCTTCGTCGGCGAAGGCGGCAGCGCGCCCGGCGTCGTCTGGTCTGATGAAGGCAGGACGCATTACGCCACTGACGAGGAAGCCTGTGACGGCTTCTGGCGCGCCCTTACGGCCTACGCCGAGGGCGTGCGCCACAAGCACCTCTTGCCGGAACCACTAACGCTGTGGTGGCGCTACGCCGAGCCGCACCTGTTCGTCGACCAGATGTGGCGCACCCAAGGCAGCTCGGCCGTTGATGACATCTGGCACTCTAAGCCGGGACGAAACCGCGAGCGGCGCTGCTATGTCCGCGGCCGCCTCTGCCTCTCCGCCGAACCGATTGTCTGGGCCGACCAAGCGGCATATGATGCCTTCGATCCGCGCGGCTAACCTCAAGGGGGAATCCCATGGCCAACGACTCGAACCTCTCCAAGCCGTCCGAAAAAGCTGTGGATGAAAAGGACGCCGTTCGTCAGCATCACCGCTTGGCCTTGGGCGAGAAGACCGACGGTCAGGCCAACCCCAACGGTGGCGCGCCGACCAAGGCGTCGCGCTCCGGATCGTCCTGGTAGATGACTGCCCCCGGTCAGCAGCTTCGCAGCCCGGAAGAAATCTACCGCAACCGGGCCGAGGCACAGGAAGAACAGCGCCGCGCCTTCATCCGCTGGAACTGGCGCAAGGATATTGCCGCCATCCGCGCCAACCTCGCCCGCGGTATGAGCAAGCATCGCCTCGTCCAGATTTACGGTGCCGAGAAGGTGGACGCCGCCATGCTGGCGGTCGCCGAACAGGTCTAAGGCGTCCGCTGTCCTAGTGGCGCCATTTCCCGAAGCGCACCAAAATCGACATCCATGGAATTGCGCCGCGCCCAGCCGACGAGCTTTTCCCGCTCGTACAGCGCCCGGCCTAGTGGATTGAGCCGATACGGCGGCCCCTTCCGGCGATAAGCCAGTGTCTCAAGTGCCCTTGGGGTGATTCGATAGCCGAGTTCGGTCAGGCAATTGGCCGCCTCTTTGCGGGTAAGCCATTTCTCCGGTGCCCCCATGAGCCGTTCCTTCCGCTTCGGTGACGCGCATAATTCTACCTCATGTGCATCCGCATACTCAACGGCACCATATTTTGATTGCGCTCACCTTTAAGATCGGCAGATGCTCCGCGCCATGGCGAAGCGCTTCGACGAGTTTCTGCAGGACGAGATCAGGAAGACCGAAACCTGCGCCCTCGATGAGATATCTCTGGGGGATTCCCACCTCCACGCCTACCACAAGGGCGTCAAGCAGGGCCTCACGATCGCCCTCAACGAAACCAGGCGCCGCCGCCGTTCGGATGACACAGAGGAAGACCAGTTCTGATGGCCCTTAAACGCACCGCCGCCGCATCTGCCCCACTCACGGAATCCCAGCCGATCTCCTTCGCCACCTACAACAACACCGTCGAGTTCTCCTACGACACGATCGCGGAAGCATTCCCCGTCGTCGATCCGGGGCGGAAACCGTTTGGAAACAATGTGCTGGTGCAGATCCGGCAGCCGAAGACCCAGACCCGTGGCGGCATTCTTCTGGCGCAGGACGCCCGCGCCACCGAGTATTACAACACCCGCGTCGCCAAGGTGGTCGCCGTCGGCCCGCTGTGCTTCAGCAGCACGCACACCTTCCGCGATGAGGACGGCAACCCGGTCAGCCACAACGTGCCATGGCCAGAAGGCGCCTGGTTCGAGATCGGTGATTACGTCGAGGTCCCGCAGTACGGCGGCCAGCGCTTCACCGTGGCGCACGAGGTGGAACGTGAGGAATTCGACGCCGGTCCCGGCCGCATGGTGCCGAAAAGGGTCAAGGAAGAGGTGACCTTCGCTATCTTCAAGGCCAAGGACATCATCGCTCTGATCACCGTCGATCCCAGAAGCGTCAAAGCGTACACCGATTAAGCCGAGGAGATTTCCAGATGGCCAAGAGCAGCCCGATTACCGAAGCCGAAGAGGATATCTCCGACGCCGCAGGCGGTTCTGGAAATGATGTCGTCGATGTGCTCGGGGGCTCCGGTGGTCCGTCCCGGGCACCCGCGCCGGCCGCGGACAATACGCCGCACTTCGAGATCGTCGAGGTCAATTCCGATGATGAGCCGGTTCCGGCGCCCCCGCTGCCGCGCTTCGATGACGGCCAGCACGGAGCACCGGCACCGGCGCCGACCGCCCCACAATCCACGGACGATGACGGCCAGATCGACCAGAACCAGCCCCAGTTCAACAAGAAATGGGCGCAGCGGAGCCGCCGCCGGGAAGGCCGCGACCGCACGCTGGCCGAGAACCGGGCCCTGCGCGCCGAGGTTTCCGAACTGCGGCAACAGGTGGAGGGCTTCACCAAAAACTTCAACGACAGCGTCGCCCCCCAGCTGCAGCGGCTGAGCGATTCGCAGGTCCAGCATCAAGTCGATGCCATGGCGGCCCAACTGGCGACGGCGGAGCGGACCTTCACCGAGGCCGAGGACCGCTACTTCAGCGCCCTCAGCAGCGGCGACACCGATTCGGCCCGCCGCTATCTCCGGGAACGCGATGACGCCGCCTTCAAGCGTTATCAGCTGCTCGGCGCCAAGGAGCAGATCGAGCGGAACCTTGCCGAAACCCGCCGCTCTCCGCAGGCGCCGCAGGCGCCGGCCAGCCGCTTCGATGATGGCCAGCGCGCGCCGGGCGCTCAGCCGGCACGGCCGGTATCACCAGCGGCGCAGGCCTATAGTCAGGATTTCCTCGGCGAGCTGCCGTGGTTCAACCAGCCCGGCGCCGAGGACGACACCCGCATGGTGCTAACGCTGGACAATCAGGTCGCGCAGGATGGCTTCGATCCGGCCACCTCGGAATACTGGGACGAGTTAGCAGATCGCGTCAGCCGGTACATCCCCCATCGCTTCGGCGCACCACCGGCGGCACAACCTGCCCGGCAGGCACCGCAGCCCCGTTTCGCCCAGCAGCCGCAGCCGGCACCGCAGCGCCGCGGGCCGCCGACGGCCGCTCCGGCGACCACACCGGCGGCGCCGCGACCCAATCAGGTCCGCATCAACCCGGAGCGTCGCAAGGCCCTGGAAGAGGCCGGCGTGATCGATCCTGAGGGTAGGATTGTCAACCGCAAAAAATTCGATAGTATTGCGTCCCAATATGTAGAGTTCGACCGCGCCAATAGCGGCGGACGTCAGTAGAGGCACCATGGTACAGCGCGAAGAAAGATTGACGGAAGAAGCCGGCGCCCAGCGCGGGCCGCGTCGTCAGTCCCGGTCGCCCCGCAGCACGGGTCGTTCGGAAGCCTCCGCCTTGGATCGTGATGATGTTTCCGACGACCGATCCTACGATGAGCGCGCAATGGGAGAGCATTTTGAGGATTTGAGCGAAGACGAGCGCTTCGCCCTGTTCTCGAATTCTCTCGATACGTCGCTGGTCTTGCCTGACCTTCCGACGATGCCAGGTTTTCATGTCTGTTGGCTGACCACGACGCACCAGAGCGACACGATCGCCAAGCGTCTCCGCCTCGGGTACAAGCTGATCCGCGCCGACGAACTCGGCCCGGCGTGGCAAAGCACCTCGGTGAAGACGGGCGAATACGCCGGCTGCGTGGCAATCAATGAGATGATCGCCGCAAAGATCCCCTTGCGCCTCTGGGAACGGTACATGCAGCAGGTTCACCACGTGCTGCCCCTGGGTGAGGAGGAAAAGCTCCGCTCCGCCATCGACACGATGAAGGAGGAAGCGGATGCACGTGGATCAAGGCTCGACGAAGGTGACGCAATGGCTGGCATCGTGCGCAGGGCGCCAATGCCGAGCTTCGTCAGGTAATCCTGATTCGGTTTAGAAGGCTGCGGTGCCCACGGGTTAACGTTTAACCAGTGAGGCAACCATGTCGTCTACTTCTTCGCCGTACGGCCTTATCCCGATCGGGGATGCCACCGGCACAGTCCGTACGCAGCGTATTCCGAACGGGATCGCCCAGTCCTACGGGGCCAACATCTTCACCAACCAGCCGGTCAAGCTGAACGCAAGTTCCGGCACCATCCAGGCCGTCACGGCCACGACCGACCAGATTTTCGGCGTCTTCATGGGCGTTTACTACACGCCACCCGGCGGTCAGCCGACACCGTCTTCCATCTGGCCTTCCGGTGCGACCTATTCCACCACCGATGACATGTTCGTCTGGGTCGTTCCGGCCTGGGTTCCGGGCATGCGCTTCCAGGTCCAGGCCGACGGCACCGTCGCGCAGGCCCTGCTCGGCAGCCAGTTCAACCTGTCGAACTTCACCAGCGGCTCGACCTTGGTGGGCCTCTCGCAGTGCACGGCTGCTGCAGCTGGCGTCGTCGGTTCCAGCCAGGGTCAGCTGGTGCTGGAGGAGTTCTATCCCGGCGTCAACTCGGCGATCGGGGATGCCTACACGGATCTCATCGTCGGCATCGCCTACCCGCAGATCGTGGGTGGCTACCAGACCAGCATCGGCTAACGGCCGGCTAGACAACCTGTTGAAATAGGAGGCTACCTTGGCCACACCAATGCTCTCGACGCAATTCAAGTCAATTGTGTCGCCCATCCTCAACGAAGAATTCGACGGCGTCTACGAACAGCGCGTCGACGAATGGAAGGGTCCGTTCCGCGAACAGACCGGTATCCCGCGCAACTACCACGAGGAGCCGGTGCTCTTCGGCTTCAGCGCAGCGCCGGAACTCCCGGATGGTGCCCCGGTCACCTACTCCGCCGGCGGTCAGCTCTTCACCAAGCGCTACCAGTACCGCATCTGGGGTCTCGCCTTCGCCCTGACTCAGGTTCTGGTCGAGGACGGCGACCACATCCGCATCGGTCAGATCTACTCGCGCCACCTCGCGCAGTCCCTGATCGAAACGAAGGAAACGCTGTGCGCCAATGTTTTCAACCGCGCCTTCAACAACTCCTACCCCGGCGGTGATGGCGTCTCCCTCATCAACAGCGCCCATCCCATCGTGCAGGGCTCCTACTCGAATCAGCTGGCAAGCGCCGCGGCACTTTCCCAGACCTCGGTCGAGCAGATGCTCATCCAGATCCGCCAGGCCGTCGACGCCAACGGCAAGAAGATCCGGTTGAAGCCCCGCGCCCTGGTCACGGCGCCGGCCAACGTCATGCAGGCCGAAACCATCCTGCGCTCGGCCCTCCGCACCGGCACCGCCAACAACGACGTCAACCCGATCAAGTCGATGGGGTTGCTCGACGAAGGCCAGTACAACATGAGCCGCCTCACCTCGCCGACGGCATGGTACGTCGTCACCGATGCCCCGGAAGGCAACAAGCTTATGATGCGCCGTGGCATCAAGCGGTCGATGGAAGGCGACTTCGAGACGGATACTATGCGTTTTAAGGCGACGGAACGCTACGTCCCAGGGTTTACTGACCCTCATGGAACGTACGGAACTCCGGGGTTGTAGCCTAATGTTTTGATTGCTTCTGTCAAATCTCTCGTATAAAGGCGAGAGACAAGATGGAGGCAGAGATGTCAGAGATACCGATTGGGAAGAAGTGCATGGTCGTTGGCTGCAACAGCATGGTGAAGGCGAAGGACCTCTGCGCGATGCACTATCAGCGCAGCCTGCGTCACGACGGCTTCACTGGCGATACGCGGTCGAATCCAAGCACTTGCTCCGTGGCCGATTGCGAGCGCCAGACCGTCGCGAAAGGCCTGTGCCAAATGCACTATTATCGACTCCAGCGGACGGGAACGACCGACCCGTCCGTGAAGGTCGAAAAGGTGTGCGAGGTGGAAGGCTGCGATGGTGTCCACGTCGCCAATGGCCTCTGCGCAAAGCACTACAAACGCATGAAGCGGCACGGGGACGTGATCCAGACGCGCTCCTCGGACTGGGGCGCGCGTGAGCGCCATCCGCTTTACAAGACTTGGAATGCTCTGCTCAAGTATCACGGCTCCGAGGTTTGCGACCGCTGGCGCGATCTATGGTCTTTCGTCGAGGACATGAATGGAACGCGCCCATCGCCCAAACACAGGCTCCGGCGCCTCAACGAAAGCTCCAAGTTCGGCCCTGGAAATGTCTATTGGGGCGAGCCGCGGGTTCGGAATACTGATCCTGACGCCTTATCTACGCGCGCCGCATACATGCGCGAATGGTATGCAAACAATCGGGAGACCGTCGTCAACGCAGATTTGCGCAAGCGTTACGGTATCACTTTGGCGGACTACGGCCGTATGTTCGAAGATCAGGATGGTACCTGCGCCATTTGTAGGCGCGAGGAAACCCGCGTCGACCATCGCACGAAGAAGGTCAGCCGCCTCGCCGTCGACCACGATCACAAGACCGGCGACGTCCGCGGGCTCCTGTGCCACCACTGCAACAACGCGCTCGGCGCTTTCGATGATGACCTCGGCTCCATCATGGCGGCGACGATCTATCTCGCCAAGCATTCGACCGATGGTGAATCTGTCCTGAGGAATGCAATCATCCATCTGCAGGCCGCGCTTCCGCCGGCCGGAACCGCATAGGAGACCGACATGGCTCTTGACATCGAATCCACCGCCCTCTCGGCCTTGACGGTCGCCGGGGTTCCCACCATGGGCATGAGCGGTGTCCCGGTCACGCGGGGGAATGTCTACTTCGTGAACTCGACCTACGGGGCCGCGGGCAATCCAGGCTCGGCGGGCTCGACGATCGACACGCTCGCCATCGCGCTCGCCAAGTGCACGGCGAACAACGGCGACGTCATCGTCCTAACAGCCGGCCATGCCGAGACCGTGAGTGCCGCAGCGGGCATCAACGTGAACGTGGCAGGCGTGACGATCGTCGCGGCCGGTGATGGGGATTCCCGCCCGACCTTCACCTTCGGCACGAGCACCGCGGCGACGATCACGATCACGGCGGCCAGCGTCACCTTCGGCCTTCCCGGCAATCCGATCCTTGGCGTCTGCAACATCGACCAGATCGTCAGCCCGATCGTCGTGTCTGGCGCCGCGTGCTCGGTCGCGATCGAGTGGCGCGACGGGGCGGCTAACCAGGAGGCCCTCCGTGCAATCCTGACGTCCGCGACGGCTGACAATTTCAATGCCTACGTGAAGTACAACGGCTTCACCGCAGGTACGCATTGCGTCAATGCGGTGCGTCTGGTGGGCTGCAACAACGGCAATATTACCATCGACTTCTACGGCAAAGCATCGACCGCCATCGTCGAGTTCGCGACCACGGCCTGCTCGAACATCAACGTCTCTGGCTACTTCTACAATTCCGGAACGACCGACTTCACGAAGAACGTCGTCGACACGGTTACCGGGTCGACTTGGTACTCGTCCGGCTTTGACGGCGCGGCCGGTGCGGCGTTCGGCGGTGGCTCCGGCGCGGTCATTGCCGCGCAGGCGAATCTGACGGTTCCGGCGGCGAACGCGGTCACCAACCTCCTTGAGCGCGATGTCATCGGCAACAAGACGGACACCAACGTCTACGGCCCGACGGCAACGGGGTCGCTGGCTGGCTACATGAAGGGTGCCGTCGACCTGCAGGAATCGGTGACGAATTCCGGCGCTGCCGTGATGTCGAATAACCTCGTCGTCTTCAACATCGCAGGTGGCCCGATCGAGATCATGGAACTGATCTCGATCTGCCAGACCGCGAACGGTCTGACCGCCAGCACGCTCCAGTGGACCTCGGACGGCACTCTTGGGGCAACCACAGCGACCATCACTGGCGCCTCGGGGGCCCTGACGTCCGCGACGGCTGGCACGAATATCGCGGCACAACTCGGCGCTCTGGCGACAGCCCCCGTGATCAACGCGAATGGCGTGAACATCTCCTCGACGCCTGGCACGATCATCGTTCCGGCCGGCGACCTGAAGCTGACGATCGGCGTCGGGTCGACCACCGGGACATGGAAGCACTACATTCGCTACAAGCCACTTGCCTACGGCGTGACTGTTGCGGCCGCGTTCTAACCGAGGACCGTAATGGGCCGCCCCGTCGTCACCACCCTCACCCTCGCCGCCGCCGTCAGCAACGGCATCGCTCAGGCGCAATCCCTGGCCGGTGCTGGCAATCTGACGCTCAACGGCTCGCTGGTCTCCGGCGGCGTCGCGACGCTGGATAGCGGCGGTGCAGCCCGGCGCGTCATCGT
>JAEHJW020003018.1_pt1 | contig 21269 bp, 32 predicted proteins | sample 9271431 | NCBI WGS metagenome assembly JAEHJW02 | reverse complement strand
GGTACAGTTGATAGGATGTGCCGTCGTAGTAGTCGCCGGATGCGAGGCCAAGAAAAAATGCCTCGACGACTGCCGAGTTAGCCTCAAGGATGGCGGCGGCGCGATCAAGTGTGGTCATGGTCATGGCGTTAGCTCCTGTTGTCAGATCGATAGCCACGCGCGCACCCGCTGCAGCCAGGTGGGGCGCAGCGGGAGCGGTTGGCGGATATTGGCGCACGTGTACCGCGCGCGGTGCGTGTTGCGGTCGGTGTGGTGCATGTCAGACTCCCTGCGCCATGTAGCGGTCCCACGCGGCGCGCTCGATGCGCACCGGTGCCGTTGGCGCGCCTCCGGGTAGTGTTTGATCGATGCACCTGCGGCCGCGCTCGTCGCGGTATTCGTAGCGATGGTCTGCCCGGTCGCAGATGCGTAGATAGTGGTCGATGCGTTCGGCGTGTGTCATGTCGTGAACTCCGGTCAAAAGGACGTGCAGTACACGATGCGGCAGCCAGCATCATACGTGCCGACCACTATGGTGCGGTCTTGCAGCCAATCAAGCACGTCCGCTTCGCGGTCCTCGGACTCTGGGTCAATCTCAATGCCGTAGTCCTGGATGATGGTCTCAACGTCATCGTCGCTGAAATCGCAGCACAGCCCGATCACGTCCAGCTCGTAGTCAGGGGCCAGCTCCTCGAGGTAGTCGTAGAGGAGGTGGGCGCCGTCGCGGCTGAAAGTATCGATACGCCCATGGGCGCGGAACGCGTCGCGGAAGTCTTCAAAGCTGATTGTGGTGCGCATGTTGGTGCTCCGGTTGGGTTGGGTTGTGCTACGCGTCCAATCTATAGCATCATGCGAATCTGTCAACTACCGTTCGTCGGCTGCTTTCTACCGTTCGTCGGAAAGTTTGGATGCCCCTTGCAAACCCGTGTGGCGGAGCGTAAAAAGACAGCGCCCGACCACTGAAGGCCGGGCGCTGAGGCCCAGCGCGATCCTATCGCCTGGGAGCGGCTGCTGAGGGGGGGGTCCTCCGCGAGCGCCCGCAGTGTACCACGAGCTGCCCACGCAAGCGCACGACTCCCCTCCCTGCAGCCGGTGGCATGACGCCACACGTCCGGGCCGCCCACCAGCGGCGCGCCGGTCACCGTTACTGGGACCGTCGCGGGTTAGTCAGTCGGACGCTAAACGAGACTGGCGGGGGTACGCGACGGATGGCTCCACAGTTGAGCGCGTCGTTTCCCTTCCCTCCCAGCGTCCACCGGCAGTTATTTACTGTACCGGAAACGCCGTCCCGGTACAGTAATTGTCCGGGGGGAGGGGGGGGGATGCTCTGGATTCACCGCAGTTGATCTTGCCCTGCTCTTGGCTCTTGATCTTGCTCTATGAGGGCCGCGCACAATTCCTGCACCGCCCGGTTCTGTTTGGGTCGCGTATCACACCATCCCAATACATCATCACCACACCGCACACCCACTTGCGCACCCCACGCGATGCGCGTACGCTGCGCGCCGTCACCACGCAGCGGAGGCCCGACAATGAGCAAACTCACCAAAGCTGAACGAGCACGCGGACCGTTCGCGGGTCCTGGGCATACGTACCCGATTCCGGACGCCAGCCACGCGCGTGCAGCGCTCAGCGGCGCGAGCCACGCGGAACACGTGGGCAACATCAGCGCGGCTGAACGCAAGTCGATCGATGCCAAGGCGCGGCGCAAGTTGGGCGAAACTGGCAGCGCGTTTGGCAAGTCGCGCGACCGGCAGCGCGGCGGTGCGTGAGTTCCTGCGCGATGCGTGGCGCTTGATCGTCGCGCAGCGCGTCGCGTGGCCGTACTGGCTGGGCATGCCGCTGCTGGTCCTGGCGTGGGCATGGATTGCTGTGCACGCGCCGCCGACGGACATTGCGTCCGTGCATCCGTGGCCACGCTGAATTACCGCACATGTGCGGTAAGGTCTTTTCGCGTAAGTCGTTGATTGCCAAGGGTGGTAGATTACCGCATCGCAGCAATCATTTCTGAACTGAGGGGTACAGTATGGAACTCGAGGCCACGCGCGGCGCGACGCACACAGTTGAAGGCGACATCCCGCACAAGCGCATGTTGTGGCGTGGGTACATCATCGATGCGCCGGTAGCGGTGCAGATCGTCCCGAGCGCGACGCGCTGGGAGAATGACGTAGTGCCGCTGCGCGATTCAGACGGCAGCTTGGTGTACGCGCTGCCTGCGTGTGAGTTCGACTCGATTGAGTACAGGCGCTGATTGGTTCCTGTGCGTGAACAATCAGCACCAAAAAGCGCCAGAAGGTGGCAGAAGTGCGGAACGGCCGGCGACTTTGGAAACAATCCAGCTCGAAACCTAACCCCAGCTAAATAACTGAACCGAGGAGTACAGTAATGACAGAAGACCCAGTTGGCTACGGCCTGGACTTCGCGCCGCTCGTCGACCACGTGCGGCATTCGTTCCCGGCGGCCATGGAGCTGCGGGTTGAACGTGGGGAAGACGGATTGGAGCGCGCGCCGACCGGCGTGCAGTGGCTGACCATGCTGCCGCTGTCGGTGCTTGAGGCCATGGGGATCAAGCTCACGATTCTGGGGACGGCCGGCCAGGTGCTCACACCGGAGGCTTATGCAGCTCTGGTCGTGGCCGAGGTAGAGCGGCAGCAAGCGGCCCAAACGGTCAAGTGAGCGCCGCGCCAGCCTTCAAAACGCCGGAGGACGCCAAGGCGTTCGCGGACTGGCTGGTGAGCTACCAGCGCAGGCCCTGGGACTGGGTGTTGGCGTGCTATCCATGGGGTACGGGAGCGCTCAAAGGAAAAGCTCCGGAGCTGTGGCAGCGCGATTACCTGATGGCGCTGCAAGCCAAGCTGTTGGCGTTGCCGGAGCGTGATGTTCAGCCTAACGCTGTCCTGCGCACGGCGGTCGCAGCGGGTAACGGCGTGGGTAAGTCGGGCCTCGTGGCGTGGCTCATTCACTGGTTTGTGTCCTGCTACCCGCACGGGCAGGCCGTGGTGACTGCCGGCACTGAAGGACAGCTCGACACCAAGACCTGGCGCGAGCTGGCCAAGTGGCACGCGCTGGCGTCCAATGCATGGCAGGTCGAGTGGACCGCGACGCGTTACCGGCATAAGGACGCGCCGGAGCTGTGGTTCGCCGCCAAGGTCGCTTGGTCCGCGCATCATCCGCAGGCGTTCGCAGGCACACACGAGGACGCGGTTCTGATCGTCTTTGACGAAGCCTCGGCCATTGACCAAGTGATCTGGGATACCGTCGAGGGTGCTCTAACGACCGGGCGTTGTATCTTCGCTGCGTTTGGCAACCCGAGCGACCGCGAAGGCGGCTTCTGGCAGGCGTTCAACGGCCCAGCGGCTGCACAGTGGTCGCAGATGCGCGTGGACGCTCGCGCGGTCAGCTTCGCCAATCACTCTGAGCTTGAATCCTGGATCAAGACCTGGGGCGCAGACTCGGACTTCGTTCGAGTCCATGTTTACGGCCAGTTTCCGAAGCAGTCGGCATCCAGCTTCATCGATTCCAGCGTGGTCAGGGAAGCTCAGGAACGCAAGACGGACATTCGCAATATTCCTGCCGCGCTGCCGCGCATCATGGGCGTGGACTTCAGTCGCGGCAATGCGGACCTGAACTGCATCATCCGGCGTCAGGGTCGCATGGTGTTTCCGGAGATCAAGACGTGGCACGACCGGGACGCGATCCGCACGGCTGCGGTCGTCGCGCGTTCGATCAACGAATGGCGACCGGAACTGGTGTTCTGCGATGGGGTGGGCCTGGGCGGTCCGATTGTCGATTACCTGCGCAGGATCGGCTTTTCGCGGGTGATCGTGGACTGCCAGTCCGGTGCTACGCCACATCTTCCTGAGGACGCCAAGCGCTACGCCAACATGCGCGCCGTGATCTGGGCGCGGATGCGCGATGCGCTGCCGACCTTGAGCCTGCCGGAAGATCAGGAACTGGCGGAAGAGCTGTGCGCGCCGCGTTTCGACTTCCGCACCAACACGCAACTGTTGGTGATCGAGCCCAAGCAAGCCATGGCCGCGCGCGGCGTGAAGTCTCCGAACAAGGCCGATGCTCTGGCGCTGACGTTCTGGGCCGACCTTCCAAACCGTGGCATTGCGCAATCGCGCATCGCCTACGCGGACGACATTTGATGTATGCGACGGGCGAATATGCGGAGCAGGTCGCGTTGATGGAGTGGTGCGCCTGGCAGGCGAACCGCGATGCGCGTTACGGGTTGCTTTTTGCGATCCCCAATGGCGAGCTGCGCGACGTGGTGGTGGCCGGTCGCCTGAAGCGCTCGGGCGTGCGTTCGGGGGTTCCGGACCTGTGCTTGCCGGTTGCGTCCGGCATCTGGCACGGCCTGTTCATCGAGATGAAGCGCCGCGACGGTGGTAGAGTCGCGCCGGAGCAGGTGCATTGGCTGTCTGCGCTGAATGCGCAGGGGTATCTTGGCGTTGTCTGCCATGGATTCGACGAGGCGCGTTTGATTCTGTCCTTCTACCTTGGAGACTGACATGCTGATTTTCGTGAGCCTGGCGATTCTTGCGCTGCTGGCCGGTGGGCTGATTTTCTGGCTTGGGCACCTGCACGGCGCGAGCACCACGAAGACGTTGGCGTTGCACCTGCATGTTCTGCGCGAGGACATTCTGAATGCGTTGAGCAAGCTCAAGGCCAAGCTGTGAGCGGTGAGCCGAGTCAGGGCGATCTGCTGAGGCTGTCGCGCAGGCAGTTGGTGATGATGGACCGGGCGCAGCGGACGCGGACGCGTGCCGCGCTGTTGCAGATGGAACTAGACCTGCACAAGGTGCACCGCGAGGCGTTGCGCGGCGTGGCGGCGGCGCGCAAGCTGTTGACGATCATCAACGACATCGAGCGGAGGGCTGCGCATGAACATCCCGTTTCTGAGTAGCTTGGCCGGTGGCTGGGTGCTGTACGCGGTGGTGGGCGTTGCGGCCTTGAGCGCGGGCGCTTATGGTGGCTACCGTTTCGAGCTTGGCGCGTTGCAGTCGTACAAGGCTCAAGTCGCAGGCAATGCGCTGCGTGCGGAGCAGGCTTATGCCGCCGAACTCAAGCGGCAACAGACGTTGTACAACAACGATGTCGCCGCGCAGGCCGATGCGACGGCACAATGGCAGGCGCAGGCCGCGACAGCGCGTGCGCAGGCTTCACGATTGCAGCAGGAGATTGGTCATGTCGATTTCGGTGCTCTGCCGGTGGCTGCCAAGCATGGTGTGTGCCCCGGGGATCCTTTTGGCAGTCCTGTATTCATCCGGTTGTTCAACCGCGCCAGTGGTGCAGTCGGTGTCGTGCCCAAGGCCGCTGCCCATTCCGGCGGAGTGCTCGTCCTCGGTCCTGGGTGAGTTTTCGCGGGGTCTGGCTGCACTGCCTGCGGGCTATGCAGGCTCGAGCGCCGGGACGCGCGCGCGCATGATGTTGATGACGGCGAGCACCGATGGACTGCGCTACCAGCAGTTGCGCGCGCAGGCGCTGCACTGCGCGAGCGTTGCTGAAGCTGCGCGTCTGGAGCTACTGGCGGCCATGCCGGGAGCGAAGCCGTGAGCGTTCACAAGGTTGATTTCGGGATGCAGAAGACGCCGGAAGAGGTGCTTGAGAACTTGGGCCGGTTCCTGCGCAACGAGGTGGAGGCGTACGGCACGCCACGGGCCGTGATGGTGCTGGTGCTCGACGAGAACAACAAGATTTCGATGAAGGTTAACCCGCTGATTCCGATGAACGACGACGAATGGGTGGGCATCATCGCGCGCGCATTCCACCTGTCGCTGATGAAGAGCTTTGATGGGCTTGATGGAACCGCCCATCCCGATGCGTCATGATGCCGTTTGATGGAGTTCGCCATGATCCAGAATCCCCCGCAAGTGGTGCGATTTTTCAGTTGGCAAGCGCTGGTCGATGCCGTGGAGCAGGCCACCGAGTTTCCGGTGGTGTATGCCTTCGGGGACGGCCAGGTGGGTGATTACGTGAGCATCGGCGAAGTAAGCCGGGCGTGGACCGGTGGCGAAACGTTCGGGACGACCCCACTTTCAGCGAATGCCTCGCGCCGTTTCGTGCAGATTGCTCCCTATGACTGGGTGACGCCATGAAACAGAACGAAAAGTCGGACCTGATTTACGGCCTCGCGTCGGTGCTGCTGATGCTGTTCGGCGCTGTTTTCGCGGTGATCGTGCTGCATGGAACGCACCCGTGAGCTACGCAGGCGCGGCTGCGGTGGCGTTGCGCGAGTTGACGAAAGCGCGCGGGACGGGCAATTCGCTGGCGCGCAGCGATCCGCTTGCGCAACCGGAAGGCATCGTCAAGCATCCGGGCCAACTGGAACTGCCTGCCGCCACCGCACTGTTGGCCAAGGATATCGGTGCGATCCTTTCGCGGCATTTCCCCGGTTTCCGGTGGGCACTGCAGTGCAATCAGGTCGGCGGCGTTTTCGACTTGTACTGTCTGGATTTCAGCGCGCGGTGGTGCTACACGATCTGCTTCGGCGACGTGATGAACGACCCGCGCCGGCGCATCGTGGTGCGTGCGGCACGCGAGATGCTGCACCGCTTCGGATGGTCCGGAACGCGGTTCGATGCCGCGCAGTTGGCGGCGATGCCGCGCGGTCCGGATGGTGAAATACCGCCGCTCACGGACGGCCTGCCGCGCAACCGTGCGACGCTGGCGGCGACGCTCGAGCGCAAGCTGGCTACCGGACAGGCGCGCGTGGTGGGCCTGAAAGACGGCGGACGCATTGTGGAGGTTCTGAAATGAGCGACTGGAATCCGACCAGCGAAGCGGTTCTGGCAGGCAGTCCGCGCGCCGATCTCGGCACCGCATCGGATGCCTCCGGAGTCGCCTCGTTCGTGGGCGCTTCGGGTGGGGGGGACCTTGGGGACGCGCGCATGCTGGCGATCAGCCGCCAGTCCTATGCGGCTTCCGAGGACTACTTCAACGCATCGCAGCGCAATCGCGTCGTTGATGCCATGTCGCTGTTCCGCTCCCGGCATCCCCTTGGCTCCAAGTACAACTCGGAAGCCTATCGGCGCCGCTCGCAACTGTTCCGCCCGAAAACGCGCACCACGGTGCGCTCGCGCGAGGCGGCGGCGATCATCTCCATGTTCGCGACCGCCGACATCGTGAACCTCACGCCTGCGGATGCTTCGGATAGCCAGGGATCGAAGGATGCGCGGCTCAAGGAAATGGTGCTGAACTACCTCCTGCAGCGGGATCGCGAGTGGTACGAGTTCGTGGTGGGCGCCGTGCAGGACGCGGACCGTCAGGGCATCGTCATCGCCGCCGTCGAATGGGAATACCGCGAGGCGACGCGCTGGTTCGACATCGACCATCCGGAACTCGGCCGTCACAAGCGCTCCGAAACCTACACGCGCGAGGACCGCCCGCACCTGCGGCTGGTGCCCATCGAGAACTTCCGCTTCTCGCCTGCCGCCTCGTGGACTGACGTGGTGAAAACCAGTCCCTACCTGATCGAGTCGATCCCGATGTACGTCGACGAAATCAGGACGCAGCAGCACAATGCGCGAGCGCGGCTCAAGTACCGGAACCTCTCCGACGGCGAGTTGATGAAGGGTGCCGACGAATCCTACGACCCGATCCGCCTGAGTCGCGAAGGCAACAAGCTGGACCGCTATGCGCGCAACGGCCAACTGACCCAGTACACGCCGATCTGGGTGCGCCGCAACATCGTGCGCATCGAGGGCGAGGATTACGTGTACGACACCGTGGGCGGTAGCGTGATGCTCTCGGACGTGACGCCACTGAGCGAAGTTGACCATCGCAACCGCAGGCCCTACGTGGTCGGCAGCGCGATGCTGGAAAGCCACAACCCGTTCCCGGAAGGTGCCGTGACGTTGCAGGCGCCGTTGCAGGAAGCCCTGAACGACAACGCCAACCTGCGCATGGACGCCAATCGCCTGTCCATCGCCGGCCGCATGTTCGTGAACCGCTCAGCGGGCATCGACCTGCATGCGCTGGCGCGTTTCGCACCGGGTGCTGCGGTGGAAATGGACAACATCGACTCCGTGCGCTGGGACCGTCCGCCCAGTCCAACCTCGCAAGCCTACGAGGAAACGCAGATCATCGAGAACGAGATTGACTCGCTGGTCGGCGCATTCAATTCCCAGTCCATCGCCACCGCGAAGGGCAAGATCGCGCAGACGGTCGGCGGCATGCAGATGCTGTCGGATTCAGCCAGCCAGTTGACCGAATACGACCTGCACACGCTGAGCAAGACGTTTCTGACCGACGTTCTACGCCATGTTCTGGAACTGACCGAGCTGTACCTGACGGACCGGCGCATCGCCAAGATCATCGGCGCGAAAGCGGGGTATTCCGAAAAGCAGTTCTGGCAGGCGCTGACCACGCCGGTGAGCCTGGCCATCAACATCGGCATGGGCGCGACCAATCCCATGATGCGATTGTCGAGGCTGACCACGGGCCTCGAAACGATGGGCAAGTTCTTCCCGTATCTCATGATGCTGGCGGACCAGTCGGAAATCACGGCCGAGGTGTTCGGCGCCTGCGGCTACCCGGATGCCACGCGCTTCTTTCCGTTCATGGACCCGAAGTCCATGCAGGACCCGAAGTACCAGACGCTCATCACGCAACTGGAACAGATGCGCATGATGGCCTTCCCGCATATCGCGCAGGCCCAAGGGCGCGCGCAGCAGGGTCAGGCGCAGGCGCAGGGCCGCATTCAGGCCGCGCAGATCACCGGCCAGTCCAACCTGCAGAAGCAGACGCTGGTCAACCAGTCCAACGAGAAGATACGCGCGATGGAGCTGGAACTCGCCAAGGTCGAATTGCAGATCGAGCAGGAAAAGGCCGGCTTCCAGCGCGAGCAGTTGCTGTTGCAGCGCGAAAAGCTGTCCAACGACATCGCGGTCAGTCAGGCCACGCTGGCCCTCGAGGCGCAAGGCACGCCGCTGGCCAACCCGCATGCCGTCGAGATGCCTCCGACGCCGCAGGACGCGCAACTGGAGCAGCAATTGCGCACGCCGCCGTCCGGGGACGTTCCGGTGCTGCCGGTGCACGAGCTATTCCGGCAGGCGGCGCGCATCCACGACCCCGAGGACGGCATGCGCGGCACCGACCTGAAAAAGGCATTGAATGGCCAGTGAACTCCCGGATTGGGTGCGCGGCGAACGCCACGACCTCGCGCGCCATATCGTCGACGAGGCGCGAGCCAATCACGACGCGCTGTTTCAGACCATGTACGTCGGCCACGCTGCACTGCGCATCATGCGCGGCGCCGGCCAGCGCGGCGATGCCGAAGCGGTCCTTGCCGCCTTGATCGCGGAACTGGAAATCGAAATCCAGAACTGCGCAAGCGATCTTCTGGCGGCTACGGACCTGAGCGCGGCGGAAGTGCGCGAAGTGCATTTTCGCGGTCGCGTCGCCGCCTCCATCCTGCACCGTTTCAATACCTTGATCTCTGCCGGCCGCCAAGCGGCTGCCATCTACCAGGAGGACCAGGACCATGAGCGCAGCACCCCATGATGTAGTGACGCAATTCGACGCTGAATCCGCGCGCATTGCTGCGGATAATGCCAAACTCACGGCCGACCTGAATGCGAACGTGGCCGAAGTCGTTCCCAACGGACAGGAAGCGTCGCCGGTGCGCGTGAACGCGCTGGATGCCATCAAGGCGATGTACAAGAAAAGCCGCGAGCTGCGCGATGCGGAAAACGCGCGCCAGGCTGAACCGGGGCGCGATCCTCTGCGCCCGCGCGATATGCCTGCGGAAGCTGCGGATGACAGAACCCTTGCACAGCCGCGCGAGGTACCTGTGGAGTCCACGCAGACCCCACCTGCGCAGCCCTTGACACCCCAAACTGAATACGTTAGCGTCCTGTTTCACGGGAGACAGATCACCGTTTCAAAACGTGACATCGAGCGCGCGGGCGGACAGGAAGCCTACTTGCGCGCAAGGCAGATGGAGGCCGAACAGGATCAGCTTGCGCAGGAGCGCATGCAGGTCCAGCAGGCCAGAGCCGAACTCGATGTCGCCGTTGAATCGATGCGCCGTCTTCAAGCGGAACTTGCGCAGTCACAGACTGCGGGCCATGGAAGCCCTGCCAATGTCCCCGGCGCCGTACCGGGGGGGTCGAATCCCGCAACGGGAGCGACTGGCACCGATGCGGCAGACATCGCTGAGCAGGCCGAACGGCTTGCCTCGATGCTCTACAGCGGGGACCCTGACGACGCCAAGAACGCCGTGCAGACACTCCTCGCCGAAGCGCGAGCTGCCCGCCAGTCCATATCGGCGGACATGATCGCGCAGCAGGCAGCCGCCATCATGCGGGCTGCCGATGCCCAGCGTGCAGGATCAGGCCAACAGACCGTGCAACCCCCTGCGCCGCCTCCGGTGAACCCGTTGTTCGCCCGGATCAATGCCATGGCCGATGCGGAGTTTCCGACGGTGGTGGGTGATCCGGTGCAGCGGGCCGCAGCTCTGGCTCTGCTTCAGCAGCGCGCAGGTCTGCCGCAAAACCAGGATCGCAGCGCCGTGGACATTGCCCGCGAGGTATGCGAGGAGATCGAGATGATCTACTCCAATCCACGCAAGGGCATCGTCGAGGTCAAGCGCGGCTTGCCGCCGGTCCCGCAGGCAGCGGGTACAGCACCTGCGGCGACGCAGGCGAAGCCCATGAGCGCGAGCGAATGGGTCGCACACGTCGCGCGGGCACGCAAGTTCGACGGGGAGCCGCCCATCTGAAAATCCGGCTGCCCACCATCAGGAGATCGTCATGGCAGGCCAGCTTTGGAGTATCCCCGCCGAGGGCGGCTACATGTATTCGGACCAGCTTTCGGAAGTGCTGCGCATGCAGCTCTTGCCGACGGTCCGCTTCCGTCAGTTTTGCGACGCCAAGGATGCCACGCAGAAAGGTCTGCACGCGGGTCAGTTCTTCAACTGGAACGTGTTCAGCCTGCTGAACAATCAAGGCGCCGCGCTCAACGAGCAGGTCGAGATTCCGACCGCCAATTTCACCATCGTGCAAGGCCAGCTCACGATTACCGAGTACGGCTTGCAGGTGCCGTTCACCGAGAAGCTGGACGACTTCAGCAAGCAGCCCGTGGTTGAGGTCATCACCAAGGTACTTAAGGTCGACGCCAAGGAAACTCTCGATGCGGCCGTGTGGGGCCAGTTCAACAGCACCGTGGCGCGGGTGGTCCCGACGGGTGGCAATTCCACCACGTCGGTTTCGATCAGCTACAACGGCGTACCGTCGCAGACCAATGCAGCCGCGCTGACCAACAATCACATCAAGGCCATCTCGGATGCGATGAAGGAGCACAACGTGCCGCCGTACAGCGGCGACGACTACTTCTGCATCGCGCGCCCGAGCACGCTGCGCACCTTCAAGAATGACCTCGAGGCCATTCGCCAGTACACGGAGAGCGGTTTCAGGCTAGGCTGCAACGGCGAGATCGGCCGCTATGAGGGCTTCCGCTTCGTCGAGCAGACGGCCATCGCGCAGGGCGGCGCGTACAACGCGGTGGGCTACAACCCGCGCAACAACCCGGTACCGTGGACGGGCGGCCTGTCGGACTGGGCGTTCTTCTTCGGCGAGGATACCGTCGCCGAGGCGTTCGTCATTCCGGAGGAAATTCGCGGCAAGATTCCAGTGGACTTTGGGCGCTCGCGCGGCATCGCCTGGTACTACCTGGGCGGCTTCGGGTTGGTGCATGGCGCTACTGCCGCAGATGCCATCAACGTCCGCATCTTCAAGTGGGACAGCCTGAACTAAGGCGCCCGGGAGAATGTCATGTACGACAATCTGAAAATCATCAGCTATGCGTTCCCCGGCGTCGCCTTCGGTGCCGGAACGACCACGGGCAAGTTGCCCATTCCGCGCGGCGCGCAGATGGCGAGGGTGCTGGACATCTTCGTCACGGCCACCGTCGTGTTCACGCAGGTCACGACCCCGGCGCTCGTGCAAGTGGGCGATGGCACCACGGCAGCGGCCTTCGCACAGCTCAACGTGGGTGGGCTTGCCGTGGGCAACACGATTTCGGGCCGCGACGCGCCGATCTTCGTGGCGGTCTACAACGCCTACGGCTACAACAGCGCGGCGGGTCTGCATGACCTGATCGCTACCTTCGTCGCGCCCACGGGCGGCACGCCAACCGGAACCGGCAACGTGCTGATCGTGGTGGGCTACGATGTCATCAACACCTGAGAGGAGGCACCGTCATGGGCACTCTGAATGAAACCCTCGGCAAGGCCTCTCTGGATGCCGCCTACGGGAACGGCGAAAACAACAAGGTGGGCGCAGGTCCGGAATCGTTCCTGCAGGAGCCCATCTTCGAGAATCCCGGCAAGCCCGGCAACTACTGGGGTGACAAGACCCTGCGCAAGATGCCGGACAAGGGCGCCGACCTGAGCCTTGGCCTGTCCTGCCGTGAATCGTTCCACGACGAGGACAGCGAGGAACTGGGCATGGGCCGCGACGAGTCGACCGGCAAGCCGGACGGCCCCGAGATGGGCAAGGTCGACAACGAAGGCGCGTCGGCCGGCCTCGAGTGGGGTTGAGCGGCGGGAAGTTCACGGCTGCCCGGTTTCCGGGCAGCTTCACTTTGCCGGAGAACGCCATGAAAGCGCCGAAGAAACCGCCGCTGCTGGTGGGTTTGCTGGCCGCCACGATGCCGGAAGCGCCGTCGATGGCGCTGATCGATGCCGAACGGCAGCTCCCAGCGCCGTTCGACATTCCCTACACCATGCACACCGACGCGGGCCTTGCGCGCACCGATTCCAAGTACCTCGCGCGCACGCACGCCGATGTCGAAGCCGCGCAGATACGCAAGCCCGATCCGAGCTTGGGTCTGTCGCTGCGCATGCGCATGCCATGATTTTCTGACGGGAGAACCCGATGCACCTGGATCGCTCCAAGCCGTTTGCGCAGACCTACGGTCCCGACTTCGCGGCCGGTCTGGCCTACTTTCAGGATGGACTGTATTTCAAGGCCAATGGCGATCTCAACGAGTCCTATGGACCCAACATCGCCCTGTTGAAGATGCGCGCGCCGAAAGCGCCTGCGCCGGTGACGCTTGCGCCCAGTGAGACTCCCAAGGACGACCTCGAATCCAAGTCCGTCGCGCAGATTTTCCAGATGGCGCAAAAGGTCGTCGACATCATGCAGGAGGCCGGCGAGGCCATTGACTACGCTCCGACACCGGGCAATAAGGCCGCGAACATCGCCTTCATCCGCGCGCACACGGAGTAAATCGTGAGCCGGTCCTATCTCGCGCTGTGCCAGGCGGTGTGCAGCGAGATCGGCGTGACCGGTGGCACGATGCCGACAGCGGAAGTCGTCAATCTCACGTCGCAGGAGCAAATCCGCATCGCCAACTGGGTTTCGCAGGCGGATTTGCTCATCCAGAACCTGTGGAGCGACTGGAAGTTCCTGTGGTATCGGGATACCGGCATCCTGCTGAGCTCGAGCAGCCAGAACTTCCTCACCACCAAGACGCCGCAGGACATCGACCGCACCAGTCTGTACGTCAATCCCGGCACCTCGACGACGCTCGCGCCGCAGTGGCTGCCGTGGGATGTGTTCTACCGCATGTTCATCATGCAGCCGGTGGCGCCCAGCGATTCGCCGACCAACTGGTCCATCGATCCATCCGGCATGCTCTGGCTGAGTGCCCCGACGATCACCAACAACCTTCCGGCGTCGCTGCAATACTGGCTGCTCCCGAAGCCGCTGGTCAACGATACCGACACGAGCCCCATTCCGAACGCCTTCGACCGCATCATCATCGAGCGGGCCAAGATTCTGTACGCGGAGCGCGAGGACGCGGCGGAGATACTGGCAGGATCGAGCAGCGAGTACATGGACCTGCTCGACAAGCTGCAAGCCTACGCGTTGCCGCATGGCATTGCCGCGCGCAAGGCCAGCAACAACCGCACGACGCTCCCCGTCGCATGGGTCGAGTGACATGCGCATGCCCAAAATCCCTACCGCGATGGACCTCGGGCTGGCGCTTTACGAGAACGGCGCGCTGAAGCGCAAGCCGGCCGTCAAGGTGGGCGACTATTTCCCGCTGGCAGGTGGTCTGAACGTGATGGACCCACCCCTGACGGTGGCCCCTGGCGAGTTGTTGGGGTGCCTCAACTTCGAGCCGGCCATCATCGGAGGCTACCGGCGCTGTGATGGATATGAAGGGTTCGACGGCCATGCGTCGCCGAGTCTCACGCCGTGGGTGGCGATTCCGGTGACGACGCTGACCGGATTCACGCCGGCCGCAGGGACCACTGTCACCGAATCCGGCTCGGGAGCGAGCGGCACCATTGCGTGGATCGATACGGCCAATCTGGCCGTCATCGTGGTGCTGAATACGGTGGCCTTCGCCGGCAACGGCTCGACGCTGACCGCAGGCGCGCAGACCACGATCACCGTGGGTTCCCCGTACATCAACGGGGGGGCGACCAATGTTCTTGCCAACAGCTACTACTACCAGAAGTGGCTGTATCTGCGCAGCCTCATCGCTGCAGTCGGCGCAGGCGTGTGCTCGGGCCCGATTCTCGGAGTGGCCATCTACGGTAACGGCATCTACGCCTTCCGCAACAACACGGCGGGAACGCAGGCCCTCATGTTTCAGGCGAGCCCAACCGGCTGGACGCAGATCGCGCTCGGCACCAAGGTCTACTTCGACGCGGGCGTGTATGCGAACGCCATGCAGAATCCAGCAGATGGAACCGTACTCACCGGCGCGACCTCGGGCGCCACATTCACCATCCAGAGGACGGTGGCCAAGACCGGAACGTGGGGAACGGATGCAGCCGGCTTCTTCATCACCTCCAGCATCACCGGAACGCCGGTGGCCGGAGAACTGCTGAAGGCAGGAACCACCACGGTGGCCACTTTTCAGTCGAGTGCCGCGCAGACGCTTCCTGCCAACGGGCAGTACAAGTTCCGCACGCACAACTTCGATGCCGCACAGAATCCGCTCACGGGTTTTCGTCTGTACGGCGTGAACGGGGTCGGCAACGGGTTCGAGTATGACAGTACCGCAGGCGTCTTCACGCTGATCGAAACCGGAATGTCCCCGGATGTTCCGATGCAACTGGAAGTGCACGCTGACTACCTGTTCTTCGCTTTTTCGGACGGCAGCCTGCAGAACTCGGGCTATCAGATGCCGCTGGTGTGGAACGCGGTGTTCGGGGCTGACAGTCGTTCGGTGGGCGAACCGGTGACGTTCCTGCGCGAGGATGTCAGTCAGACCCTCATCATCGGGACACGGCGGCGTATCTGGACACTGAGCGGCCTGACGGTCGCGCAATTCCAGATTCAGGTGTACTCGGCCAATACGGGTGCCTATCCACTGACCGATGAAGCACCCGGCAGCATGGTGTTCGCCGAGGATCGAGGGATCACGGCTTTGGGAGCCGCTGCGCAATTCGGCGACTTCGAGGCGACCACGCTTAGCAACAAGATTCTCAACCAGATGGTCAATCAACTGCACGTCGATACGCCGGTAGGGGCGTTCGTGACGCGCAAGAAGAATCTGTACCGTCTGGTCTTCGCCAGTGGAACCGTCTACGCCCTGGCGATCAATGCCGCCGGTCAGTTCATCGGATGGTGCACGAGCGCGTGGCTGACAGCGCCGACCTGCGTGTTCGGAGGTTTCTGGGAGAACGCATCAGGCGTCCAGCAGGAACGCGCCTTTTTCGGTGGGTCGGATGGTTTCGTGCGCGAGATCGATATCGGTCGAAGCTACGATGGGCAGAACGTGCAGTTCTTCATGCGCACGGTGTACTGGCATTCCAAAACCCCTGACATTTTCAAGCGCTACCGGCGAGCGCAGATCAACATTGCGCCGGAAGGGCAGGCGACCATCAACGTCGCTTTCGACACCGACTTTGGTGCCCGTGGGTCGCAGGGTGGGTACAGCATGACGCTCAGCGGCAACGGCTCCTATTGGGACGTTGGAGACTGGGATACCTTCAACTGGGATTCCGGAACCTACACCCAGGTCGCGGCGTCCATGAATGCGGAGGGCTACAACATCAGCCTCCTGATCGGCGGCAGTGCCGTGAACGACACGCCGTTCACGGCTTCGGGCGTGAGCTACCAGGAAAGCTACCGCATCATCAACCGCAACACGCAGGAGGCGTGAGATGGCGAATCCCTACTATTCCAACACCTTTGCGGGCCAACCAGGTCAATCGGCTCGTGCCGAGGATGTCAACAACCAGTTCACCGGGGTTGCGACAGGCTTCACGGCCGTCTATACGGCAGTGCAGAGCGCCGTCCAAGGGCAGTCCGGCGAAGTCCTCACACCACTGCCTGCAGCCGCAACGCGTGCCCTGAAGTGGCTGTACTTCGACAGCAACGGCAATCCCACGCTGATCTCCGCGCCTTTCAACTGGCGCGGTGCTTGGGCACCCTCCACCGCCTACAACGTCGGCGACATCGTGACGGCTGCACCCAACAACAGCCTGTACCTGTGCAACACCGCGCATACCTCCGGCAGCACCTTTTCGCCGACGCCGAACTGGACCCTGTTCGTCAGTCTCAACGGGGTCTTTTACGCCAACTACCAGATCGTCACCGGACCAGCCACGATCACCGCGACCCCCGGAGCGAGCTACTTCACCGACTCGTCCCTCGGCGACATCACCATCAATCTGCCCACCGGCGTACTCGGTGCTTCGCCGATCAACGTCACCTGGGTCAATGGCAATCTCGCCACAGGCCAGACGCAATCCATCGTCGCTGCCGCAGGTCAGTACATCGAAGGCAGCACACAGAACACGCTCACCATCGACACGTCCCCCATGTCGATCACACTGGCGTACTGCAATGCCACCTACGGGTGGAAGTTGCGGACGATGGGATGAGTCATGGCCATCAATCTGTCCGCATTTCTGAAGTTCGGTCCACCCGGTCCACTCGGACCCACGGGCGCAACCGGTCCAACGGGACTTACCGGCCCAGCAGGCCCCACTGGGCCGCAGGGACCTGCGGGTGTCATCGGATCGCCTGGACCTACAGGCCCAGCAGGACCTACGGGTCCAGCAGGCGCAGCGGGGCCAGCAGGTCCCACAGGTCCAGCGGGCCCAACAGGAGCGACCGGTCCAACCGGAGCCACAGGTCCGGCCGGTCCAACAGGTCCTGCAGGCACTAATTCGACGGTGGCAGGGCCGACAGGTCCTGCAGGCCCCACAGGTGCGGCCGGCCCAACAGGCCCAACGGGCCCAGCCGGGCCAGCAGGTCCGACCGGGGCGACCGGTCCCACCGGAGCCACAGGTCCGGCAGGTCCCACAGGACCTCAAGGTCCGGTCGGGCCAGCCGGTCCACCGGGGCCGATTGGGCCCTCGGGGTAATGTATGGCGCTCAATGCCAGCCAATTCCTGCTCGGGAAAACCGGACCTACGGGACCGACAGGTCCCACGGGTGGCGTCGGCCCTACCGGGTCCGTGGGTCCAACGGGGGCAAGCGGCCCTCAAGGGATTGGCCAGAATGGCCCTCCTGGACCCGCAGGCCCAGCAGGCCCGCAAGGGACGCCATCGGCAGTAGTCGGGCCCACGGGTCCTGCAGGTCCAACGGGCGCAACCGGACCCACAGGTGCAACCGGGGCGTCTGGGCCCACTGGATCGCAAGGATCAACGGGGCTGCCGGGTCCCGAAGGGCCCGCAGGCCCGACCGGCCCGCGTGGCCCAGCCGGCGCGGCTGGCCCGACATCAACCGTTGCGGGGCCGACTGGTGCGACTGGTGCGGCTGGTCCAACCGGTCCAACCTCGACCGTCGTCGGCCCTACGGGCCCAACGGGTCCTACTGGACCGCCAGGTCCCACGGGTCCGCAGGGGATTCATGCGTGGTGGAGCGCGACATCTGGAGGGATGGCCATTGGGTCGGCCACCTTCACGGCTGCAGGCGCAGTAGGAAGTCTCATCACGGCCAGTGGCTCTGTGTATGCGAATGGAACGTATGGCTCCGGTAGTTTCAGCTATGCCTTCTCGAAGGTTTCAGGATACGGCAATCTGGTGAGTAGTACAGCCAATGAGCTGCTTGTGAATCTGTCGGAGAAGGCCCCCGTAGGTAGCACCCCAGTCTCCTATTCCGGCGTTTTTCAGTGCGTGGTGACCGATACGGTTTACAACGTCACCATGACCATTCAACTCACCGTCTATTTCCAGTTCTCCAACAACAACTGATGAAGACAATCCTGCCACCCGAGCTTCCGCACTTCGAGCCGTACTACCGGTACGTCCAGACATTCTCTGCGCCCGAATGCGAAGCCCTGATTCATGCTGCCGAGCACTCCGGATTCAGTGCCGGAAGCATCGGCATCGGTGCCGGACAGCAGCCTGTGGTGGACCTCACCTACCGGTGCGCGCAGACGGCGCGCGTGCTCGAAACGCAATGCCCGTGGGCCTTCGACCGGGTGCGCGAGCGCGTGGAGTGGGCGAATCAGGAGTACCGGTTCGACCTGCACGGGTTGTTTGAGGACCTTGGCGTGATGCGCTATGACGCGCCGCAGGGAGAAGTTCCTGCTGGCCATTACCGCTGGCACCAGGACTTCGGGGGTGGCATCTACAGTCGGCGCAAGGTGAGCGTGGTCGCGCTGTTGAGTGAGCCCGAGGATTTCGACGGCGGCGATCTCGTGCTGTTCACGGATGGCGAGCGCAAGGCCGACTTGTCGCAGCGCGGTGATCTGGTGATGTTCCCGAGTTGGGTTCCGCATTGTGTGCTTCCTGTCACGCGCGGGCGCAGGCACACGCTGGTGGCGTGGGTATCGGGAGCGCGCTTCAGATGAGCACCGATATTCGCCCGCAGCGGCGCGTCCCGCGCACCCTAATCGCAACCGCGTGGAATGGTGCGAGTCCGATCACTGCGGATGTGACCACGCATGCCGGTCTGGCCCAGCATCAACTGGCAATAGCCGCGAGCGGCGTTCCGGCATCCGGACTCGTGACCGTCTGGATCAGGCCCATCGGCTCGGGTGTCTACGTTTCGGTCGGTACCATCGATCTGTCCGTCAACGGCACGGGACGGCTGCTGTTCTCGGGGATTTTCGATGCCGTCAAGGTGAGCGTGACCCCTGCGTTTTCCGGCATCACGGCTGCGGTGCAACTGGATTCGCAGAATGAGGAGTTCCTACTGGAAGGCCCGCAGGGCGCTACGGGCCCAAGCGGCCCGCAGGGCGCTACGGGCCCAAGCGGCCCACAAGGCGCAACAGGGCCAACAGGGCCAACAGGGGCCACTGGCACTACTGGGAATACGGGACCAACGGGACCAGCGGGACCAACGGGACCAGCGGGTACGTCGTACGCGCCTGTCCTATTCAAGTCCACCGCCACGCTATCGGTCTCTGTTGGTGGCACTAGCGCAACGCTGCTGCCTTCTGGGACCGGCTCCCTGTCCATCGCCGCCAATTCCCTAGCCGTTGGAAGCGTGTTGCGCGTGACGATCAGGGGCTATGTTACGGGGGCACCCAGTTGGTCCGTTCAAACTTACCCGACCCTTACCCTCGGTGCCGTAACAATCGGTTCGAGCACAGCAGGGAAGGGCTCAATACCTGGCGTGTCCACCGACTACCCGTTCTCAGTTGAATGCCTGATTACCTGCCTCACCACGGGGACTGCGGGAAGCATTGTCGCGTCATTTTTCGGAGTGGCCGGGGGTCCGTCCAACGTGCTCGCCAACGTGCCGTCAATCTTTGGGGATAGCAGTCAGGGCGCAGTCTTCACGCTCAACACGACGATTGCCAACACGCTGAATGTGCTACTCGCTGCCAGCGGCACCGCCACCCTGTTGGTGGTGAATGCCATCCTGGAGCAGTTGTGAACACTGATGCGCCCAGTCCGGGCGGGAGAATCCCCAAGGTCATTTCCCCTTTTCGGCGTGGGCTGCATGTCGGCGCCTTGGTATTGATCCTGCCGCTGCTGGTGCTGGCCTTCGCCGTCATTCTGGCGCGCTATCTGACCTGCATCCTGCTCGATGTACGCAAGGCGTGGCTGATCGCGTTGTCCATCGATGATGCGGCGAACGTGGCGTGCAACGGAAGGCTCGGACAGTCGATCAGTTCCAGAGCTGCGGTCGCGTGGAGTGCCCACAAACGCTGGGGGTGCATCCTGTGTAAGCTGCTGGACGAGGTATCGCCGAATCACTGCGCGCATGCGCTCACGGCGGTCGATCAGAACTTGGAGGTGCGTCCATGAACATGAGCATGTCACCCGCAGGGAGACGGTTCACCGAGGGCTGGGAAGGCATCGACGGAGAACCAGTGCTGACTTCCTATCAGGATTCCGCAGGCGTCTGGACAATCGGCTTCGGGCACACCGCAGGGGTGGGACCGGGCATGAGCTGCACGCGCGCGCAAGCGGACCAGTGGATGAGCGATGATTTGAAGGAAGCAGAAAACGCGCTCAACACGCTGGTGAAAGTGGCGCTCAATCAGAACCAGTTCGACGCGCTGTGCGACTGGGAGTTCAACACGGGTGGACTGGCGACTTCCACGCTGCTGCGCGTGCTCAATCGCGCGCAGTACACGCAAGTGCCTGGCCAGATGGCGCGCTGGTGCCACGCGCGCGTCAATGGCGTGGAAACGGTCCTCGAAGGGCTCGTCAGACGACGCGCAGCCGAAGGCAGCTTGTGGATGCGCGCCATGGAACCGGTAGTCGCGGGCATCCCTGTGGCTGCGCCCGTGATCCATCTGAGTACGGCATCGCTTGAAGAAGGCGTGACACCCTTGCGTCCGCCGAACACGGTGGTCGGAACGACGACCGGGAAGCTGCAGATCGGCACGCTGATTTCAGGGGGTGCCGCTGCCGTCGGTACTGCCGTGAGCCAAATTCAGCCGGCAGTGCACGCGGTGCATGAAGTACAATCGTTGACGTTCGGATTACACGGTTTTCTGCTGTATGGTGTAGGCGCATGCGTGGCCGCTTCCTTGGGCTTCACGGCATGGACACTGATTCACAAATATCTGACCTTGACAGGAGCACGTTCATGACCACCGCACCGTGGATTCAAGAGCCGATCTACGAACAAGGCCCGATGACCGGCAATGCCGTCATGGCCTGGATTCTGGCGCACAACGGCCAGACCTACCTCGACAACACCGGCAACGTTTTCAACCTGCCGCAGGTCGGGCAGTGGGTGGGTGATCCGACTGCGCCGGCAATCCCGCGCGGCGACGGCACGTTCATCGCCAACGACCCCCAGAACCCGAATCAGTGCTGGACACCCGATCCGACGGTTGCGGACAATCCCATCTGGCAGGCGGGCACCCTGTACGGCAAGGACGGGTACGACTACTTCGACCTGTCG
>JAEHJW020008139.1_pt1 | contig 21270 bp, 24 predicted proteins | sample 9271431 | NCBI WGS metagenome assembly JAEHJW02 | reverse complement strand
TTCCGATCATATAAATTATACTGTTTATTTTGTGGAAATGAGTAATAATGTAAACCCTATGATTGAGTTAATTATTGTCAGTTTTAGCATATTATTTGACTCCTTGGTGTTTGAGCAATTCTAGCCCATAAATTAATATAGATTTTTTCATTTTAAATTTAGCAGCATCAGCAGCATAAGCAGCAGCAGCAGCAGCATAAGCAGCAGCAGCATAAGCAGCAGCATCAGCAGCATCAGCAGCATAAGCAGCAGCAGCAGCAGCATAAGCAGCAGCAGCATAATCAGCAGCATAAGCAGCATAAGCAGCAGCATCAGCAGCATAAGCAGCAGCATAAGCAGCAGCATAATCAGCAGCAGCATAATCAGCAGCAGCAGCATCAGCAGCAGCAGCAGCAGCAGATTTTTTATTTGTATCAGATGGATCGTTTAAATAATTTTTAGCGGATTCGATAGCTTTTCTAGGCCTACTATCATTTGGATATTTAGATTCGTAAATGTTTATAACCTGTTCAGCTGCGTAAATAGCATATTTTATTTTATTGGTCTTATTTAATGATTTAGAAACAAACCAATTAAAATAATTTAATTCGCTATCTGTTTTAGCTTCATCCAATGTCAACAACAAAGTTTTCTTTTTATTAACTTTGTACCATTCAACGCCATCAGAACAAGCGTGCATTGCATTTAACTCTTTAATAGTAACCATAATCTATTCCTCCTTAAAATTCCATCATATAAATTATACTGTTTATTTTGTGGAAATGAGTAATAATGTAAACCCTATGATTGAGTTAATTATTGTCAGTTTTAGCATATTATTTTATTCCTTGTTCTTTGAGTAATTCTAAACCATAAATTAATATAGATTTTTTCATTTTAAATTTAGCAGCATCAGCAGCATAAGCAGCATAAGCAGCAGCATAAGCAGCATAAGCAGCATAAGCAGCAGCAGCATAAGCAGCATAATCAGCATCAGCATCAGCTTTTTTATTTGTATCAGATGGATCGTTTAAATAATTTTTAGCCGCCTCAATAGCTTTTCTAGGTCTGAAATCATTTGGATATTTAGTTTCAAATATATTAATAACTTGTTCAGCTTCGTAAATAGCATATTTTATTTTATTGGTTTTATCTAATGATCTAGAAACAAACCAATTAAAATAATTTAACTCACTATCTGTTTTAGCTTCTTCCAGAGTCAACAACAAAGTTTTCTTTTTATTAACTTTGTACCATTCAACGCCATCAGAACAAGCGTGCATTGCATTTAACTCTTTAATAGTAACCATAATCTATTCCTCCTTAAATAATTTTATTATTTCATCAAAATTTAAGTAGATATTACAATCATCAGTCATTAATCCTTCATTTCTAGCCCATTCATTAGTGTTAGTAACTTTGCAAAATTTATCCCATTCTATACCTATTGATTTTAATTCTTTCCAATTTGTAATCACAATGACCTCCTTAAAATTCCATAATATAAACAATGCTGTTAATTTTAATATCTTTCTTGACTATACTCCAAGTACTTATTGCCCTTACTTCTAGTATAGTTAATGTTGCTATAGATAAATAACCTAATACTGGATGAATGCTATTAAGTTTGTCCAAAGCAACATAATTAAAAGCATAACATCCAATCTGCATTGGAACATAAAGATCATTATCTACAAATACTTTAGCAACAACATTTTTTTCACCAACACCAATATTTTTATATTTATCTATCATTTTTTTAGTACAATCATTAATATCATAGTTAACTAAAAAGCATGATTGTAGGTATAGAGCTATTAATATTGTGTTCATATGGACTTAAGCGCACAGACTATTTAAAGTCTGTACTCTAACCGTAACCACTTCAGTAGTAAACTCAATACCATTGACTTTAAACGATTTGATTAATTTGTAGTAAGGTTCTACTGATTTAAAGGTAAGACTAATAACTCTCTTAAGGCTGTCTCTGTAAACTATTCTGTAATACTGTTTCATACATAACTCCTTAATGTAATTTAGAACTAGGATAAAAACATCCACTCTACGGAGGCCAATCTATAGAGTGGATAAATAAATTATTAATTAACCCAACTATATAAAAGGAGGAAATAAAATTATTTAATATTAATTGCCAAAGAAATCATCAAGAATCTGTTCATCTGTATAATCGGATCCAGGAAATGCATCACGGAACATTTCGATTATTTCTTCATGAGGTGTAACCATTCCAGTAATCTTTTTTACTTCCATAAAACTCTCCTTCAAAACTTTTCCTCTACTGAAGTTAATTAATTATACTACACAACACACACACTTGTCAATAGATTTTAGATATTTATTTTTGTATTATTTTAATCTTCTATATAAGTAAGTTTTCATAGATTATTAGATTGTATCATTTAGCATACATTTTTTGGTCAACGTGAGACGTTACACAACATGTCAATGTGTACTTTTTATGTTATGGTTATAAAAGAATGTTCTACATTGACCATAATTTGATACTATAACTATAAATAAATATGATTATAATATTGTTTATGGTTTATGTATATGTTATAATAATGGTGGATTAGGAGGATGAAATGAATAGAGAGATTAAGTTTAGAGCATGGGATAGTAGTTTTAATAAAATTATAGATGAAGAAAATAGAGATTATCATATTTATCTCGATGGGTGTTTAAGTGATTGTATGGATACCAATTTATTTCAATCAGAATATATTTTAATGCAATTCACAGGTCTCAAAGATAAAAATGGTAAAGAGATTTATGAAGGAGATTTGGTGTGTATAGATGGTATTTATATTGGTGTTGTTAAGTTTGATGATGCGGCATATTATTTTAAATCTAATCAAGATACTATTAATAATTGTTGGTTGCATATGTTTGTTTCTGATGTTAGCTATGAAGTGATAGGTAATATCTATGAGAATCCTGAGTTATTGGAGGAAGTGAGATGAGCGAACTATATGATCTTTTAGAAACATCAATAAATAAAATAAAAGAATCCTGCAATCAATATCAACAACAATAATCGTATTATTACGATAATATAATTATTCAAATACTTGACAAGAAATAATTAATAAGTTAATATATATATATTCAGAAACAGAGCGTTACTTCGTAACTCTCTTCGTCGATTCCGCTACCGCTTCATCGCCGTTCTGAATTATATATCAACTTCTATGACTTCTGCTCTACGTACAGCGATTAGTTTACTGCGGTAAACAAATTATGCTTAAGAAAAAGAACGTCTTTATCGTAACCTTTAACTAAACTAACATAAACCTATAAGGATCTACAGCGATATATTTCTATATCGCGAGTGAGTTCGGGTCAGTTATCTTACTTGAACTTATATTCTTTGATTCTTATTTATAACTGATTAATTTTTAATCATTTATATTTTACTACTGATTATAAATTAAGATTATATATTTTATATTGATTAATTATTAATACATTTTATTTATAACTTATTAATTATAACTTATTTATTTAACTTAATGAAATGAATTAAGGGTTTAAATATATTATTATCTCTCTCTTTCTGTACCGATCGGTATATCAAAAATCAATTCTACTTTATATCAAAAACAGATAAGTGAACTTCCTATAATATGTATTATGTTAAGTACAGTGTTATAACTATATCAATATTGATATTGACTACCAGGGGGGTGAGTCCAAATTTGATATTGAGTGAGTTCTGCAATTATTTAATGCTTTTCATCTCTTCCAATAAGAAATAAATAAATATAAAGGATTAAATATGTTAAAAGAAAAAGGTTTGAGATATACAAATAAATATTTAAAAGATTTAAGTGATGAAGAATTGGATAAAGTTATTTTAATGAATGTGATAAGTAGTAGCGCTATTGAAAATATTGATGTTAAATATTTACTAAAGGAATAGTGTATTGTGAATAATAAAAGTTATGGCTTAAGAAGAGATATAGCAGAGGAATTGGTGAGTGAGGAATGGAAAGCAGATTACTTTGAAGAAGTTGTGAGTGAATATGAAAAGATACATAAAGAAAATATAGATTGTAATAAGATAGCTAATATATTAATTAATATAGTGTTTCCAATTATAGAAAATAAATATCTAAATACTATTGACTTAAGAAGATGAATAGTATTATAATGTATTAACTAAATATATGAATAATACGATGGATGTGGATTATGAAGAAGATTAACTATAAAAAGAAGTTTATGGATAAGAAGAAGAGTTTCTTTAATGAGATAAAGAAGGTATTAGGAGAAGAAGAGATTAAGCGTATACAGAGTATGGAATCTATATATGATAGTGAGTATAAGTACAGATGAAGAAATATGTATTATATATAAAGTGGGTTAATGAAACTAAGGTAGTATTAAATTACGTAGAAATTGAATGAACCATAGATACAATCTTATAGCTAGAGCGAGGTATAGGATTATGGAAGAGGGTAGTAGGACTATATTTTGTTGTGAATGTGGCAAGCATTTTAAGTATGAAGATATTAAATGTGAAGATGAGATTGTTTGTATATATTGTAAAGCAGAAAAGATGTGCATAGATGTAAGTCATGTAAAGTTATTGATAGATGAAATAGATTGATTAGATGGGTAGATGTCCGAGTGGCTAAAGGAACCGGTCTGTAAAACCGGTAGCATTGCTTAACGGTGGTTCGAATCCACCTCTACCCAAATATAAAGAAATGGAGGAATTGGAAAGGATGGATAAGAAAGTCTATTGTCTTAAGTGTGAATATATCCTTATTAAGGATAATCCTAATGGACAAGGGAAGATGGTTGGGTGTGATAAGTTTAAAGAAACTAAAAGAGATTGGGCTGAAGAGCTTATTACTCCTGGTAATCCTGCCAAGTTAAATAAGAATAATAACTGCAAGGGTTACAAAGAGATGGTTAAAGGTTCTTGGACAGAGGTAAAGAAAGATGGAAAACAAAGTGGGAAATAAGATTTGTATTTTATGTAAAAACATTGTTTACCATGAAGGTATTGACCCGACTTGTAAAGTACTTAATGGTAGACTTCATATTATGAATCGTTGGCATAATTGTGCTTTATGGATTGATAAGGACGCAAAGGATGAAGTTAAAGAAATTAAAACAGAAGAGATCAAGACGGAGAGTGTGGTAGAAACTATTGATATACCAGATCCGGAAGAGAAGTCTTTTGTAGATGAAGCTGATGAATTTATTAATCAAGGTAAACTTACTGAAGAAGAGTTAAAGAAAAGACGGGTAGCGAGAAGAAGAGCTAAGGCTAAGAGGGCTAAGGATGGTAATAACTAATACCGCAGATGTTATTAAACTCTGCCAGGATATTATGTTTACTAAGAAACAAAAAGTATTCTTTGATGCATATGTTAGAAATAATCTGCATATGGGGAATACTATTAATGAGTTAGGAATAACCCACCAGGGAGGTGGAACTTATTTGAAATGCCTTCCTATTAAATTCTGCTTAGAGCTTTATAAGATGGAAGGTAAACAAATAGGTAATCAACAGTTTACTCCTAGCGTAGAATGGATTACTACTCAATGGAGTTATTTGTATAAGAAAGCTTTAGCGGCCGGTGATGATAAAGAAGCAAGAGCGAATCTTAGTAAGATAATGGATCTTAAGAAGATATTTGGAGATTTATTAATTACTGAGAAAGACGGTGTTCAGAAAATGAGTAATAAAGAACTTGCTACTTATATAGCTGAACAGTTTGCAGATGTTAACTCTTACTTAAAAAAAGGTGAATGGTTTGAGGAAAAAGTTAATATAAGCGATCTTCCTGAAAGAGAAATAGCAGGAGTATAATATGGAAACATTTTTCCCTGATAATGCAAAATATGTTCTTGTTAAAACAACTCCTAAAGAGTTGAGATTAGTAGCTGATGCATTAGAAAATTTATTAAAATATGGCGGAAGATATGTTGCTTTTAAATGTAATGATTCTATAGAATTTACTTTTAACGATGAATTATTAACAAAAGAATTAGAAGATGGATGTTATAAAGACCAATGAAAGATATTGATTTATTGCCTGATGGCGAGTTATTAAAACAAGGATTTGAATACAAGATCAATCTTTTAAAACTCGCTATTAAAGAATGGAATAATAGGCAGCAATACTTTTATTACACTTATGATCCTACAAGGCCTAATACAACCAAATATATTGATTATCATATGTGTGGTAAAAAGATTAGGGTTTGTAAAGGCGCTCCTAGAAGCGGTAAAACAGTAGCTGTTGTATGGGATAAGATCGCTTTAGAGCTTAACGAACATCCTGTATATAGTAATATGGATAGATTTAAAGGGCCTATACACGGTTGGGTTATAGGCGAAACATATAAAAAGGTTTATAGAACTGATGGATTATTAGATAAGTTTTTAAAACAGGTTCCTCGTAATCGCGTTATAGATATACAGAATGATAACAAAAGAAATAACTTTAGTATTAAGTTTGATAATGGATCAACAATTACTTTTTTATCACAGGAAAGCCCTGAAGATTTTACTTCAGCAAGTATACATTGGGCTATGGTTGATGAAAGATTAAAGAATGAAGAAACTAGGTTCCAGTTAAGAACACGTATTATTGATACAGATGGATTATTAGACTTTACAATGGACTCATCAGAAGAGGATGAATGGGTTGATGACCTGGCAAGAAGTGACTACGGTGCTTCTTTTATGTTTGAGCTTTACGATAATTCTAAGTATCTTCCTGTTGATGAGCTTAAAAGATTAGAAAATGAATTAGATGATATAAATAAAGATAAGTTATTATATGGTAAATTTAGAGATAGAAATGTTAGTTCAGTATTCTTACCCGCTATATGGAGTAAGAGTAACTATGTTGAAATTACACCGACTCGTTATGAGTTTATTAACGGAGAAAGAGTAAGGAACGACAAAGGCTATCTTAGAGTTTTTAAAGAACCAGAACAAGGAATACAATATGTTATAGGCTGCGATACTTCAAAAGGTGTTGGGCGCAACGCTCATGGTATCATAGTACTAGAAGCAGAAACAGGCGAACAAGTTGCTACAGTTTTAGATAACAAGACTAATTTTATAGAACTTGATGAGAAGATAATAGCCCCATTAGGAAAGCTTTATAATAACGCTTTAGTAGTTATTGAAAATAAAGCTCATGGAGAAACTGTTATAGGCAAGATGAAACTATATTATTCTAATTTGTTCTTTGAACAAAAACCGGATAAATGGAATAAGCCTATAATGGGTAACGAGTTTGGTATAAGAACTGATGAAACTAACAAGTTACAGATGATTAACCAAACCATAATGGATATAGAAACAGGGAAATTATTACTTCATTGTGAAAAACTTAAAAAACAATTAGATGGGTATGTAAAAGTATTAACGGGAGAAGATACCCAGAAAGGTGAAAAGGTATTATTTAGAGGTACTAAAATTAAAAATGATCCTGAGTTAGATGGATCAGACGATGATTTAGTTATGGGATTATTTATGGCTGATAGAGCTATAAATCAATGGAACCTTTTAAAGGTTATAGACAGAAAAGATACTGGTAAAATATTAAAGTTAGATGAAATAAAACGTAAACAGCAAGAAGAAATATATTTTATTCAGACTAACTTTAGTGAAACTATAGGCAGTAATTATAATTGGTGAGGATTAAATGAATATAAAGCGGATAGTAACAAAAGACGTTAAGAAACTATCAGACTTAAAAAAGATAGATGAGTTTAATAAGAATACTATCAATGAGCTTTATAATGCCGCTGAAGAAGATTATAAACAAGTTTGGGGAAGAGACAAAGATTATATCAGAGATTTTATATCTGGCCGTCAATGGTCTGATAATATGGCTGATAAACCTCAAGGGTTGGCATTTAGAGGCGGTCGCCCTGTATACTATGAGAATATTGTTAATACGTTTAACTATGATTTATCTCAGAATGCAGCTCGCCCAAAGTATGTTGTCAATCTCACAAAGAGTTATTGCGAAACATTAATAGCTAAGTTTTGTGAAATTGATCCAATATGTAGGGCTAAATCAAGATCAGATTATTTTTATGATACTGAACTTTTAAGAAAAATAGATTTACTTGCCTGGAAACTTTTTTATCAAGAAAATTCTTTCAAAGATTTATATCAAAAACTATTATCGGAATCATTATATTTTAGGCAATCTTATGTTTGGATTAAATGGGATCAGAAAAAAGCAAATACAGATATACCTGTTAAATGGGAGTTTCTTGAATCAGATGCATTAAGGATTGATCCTAATGCTACAGATATTAATTTTGCAGAATATATTGTACATAATGTAAAAATGAAATATGGAGATCTTAAATATAAATATAATTATCAGAAAGATTCCGATGATAAAAGAATAATCGATTTTAAAGATATAGTTGAAGTTAGACATTGGTGGTTTAGAATTAAACTTGAAGGCAAATATAAATGGATAATGATGCCTGAATATGAAAATAAATATTTAAAAATTTTAGATGAAGATGGTGAACCGCTCGATGTAGAGGCTTATGATTACCTTCCTTTTGTAATATTTAAAGGTAAGCCAACAAAATACTGGTACGGAGACCATTTTGCATTAGACATAATTCCATTTAATATGATGTACAATCTTATTGTTACAATGGAAAATTGGAACATGAGAAAAGTTATTGATAAACCTTGGATGGGAACGGGTATAAATGTTGAAGCTGTTAAAAGTGGAGATCAACCTGGAGGATATATTAATGTCCCAAATCAAGCTCAATTAAGAGGAGCTGAAAATGTCGTACTTGTCGGAAGTACAGAATTCCAAACTATTAAACAGCAGATTAAAGAAGAAATTTCAGATATTATTGGTAATATGGGAATACTCTCGGGGCAAACTCAACCTAGAGTTTATTCCGGTAAAATGCTTGAAGAAACAAAATCTCTTGCTGAATTAAAACCTCAATTAATGGAATCTGCTTATCACGATTCTATAAGTGAAATGTTTGAAAAGTCTATGCTTTGTATTCTTCATGAGGGGAAAACAGTATCAGTGTTTGATCCTGATTTCGATAACCAAGATGGTACACATGGAGCAAATGTTGAAATAGAAGAAAAAGATATACTGAATAATAAATATGAGATCCACGTTGAAGTAGATGATGCCAAATTACTTTCAAAGAAAGATAGATTTAATGCATTAGTTCAGCTTATGCAGTATAGCAATCTTGCGCAGATTATTAAACCTAGTCTTATATTAAAGTCTGCTAACGGACAGATGCCTGGACTTATTCCAGATAGTCTTATAAAACAACTTGAGGAATCAGAGCAGCCACAACCTCCTATAAATAATCGGGGACAAGGTGGACAGGGTGGAGTTTCGAATCCATCCAATCCGTCTATTTCTCCGAAACAAGGGGGTGGTGGTAACATCCCCCCTGTTTCTAATAAAATAGATGAAGACAATATTCCATTAGCTTTATTCGATATGGAAGTTAATAGATATGTTCAAGAAATGAAAGATGCAGGTGTAACTTCTAAAGTTATAGCAGATACAATGGATACAGCCGGATTAACTATTGGAGCTGATGGTCAAACAATGGTTCCTAAACCAGATCCAGATACTGGTAAACCAATGGATAAAGCAGACATTCTTAATGGGCTTGAAGTATTAGCAAATAAACAGATTGATATATTTGGGAGGAAATAGATATGGAAAACGAAAATATTATAGACTCTTTGTTATCTAATGCGGATGGGTATAATGCTGAACCAGATTCTTTTACACAGCAAACATATACTCAGCAGGATGAATCTAGAAATAGAAACCAAGCTGCGGAAATATATCGTAAAGAAATGATGCAGAAGACAGCGCAGGAAGGTCAAGCATTTGGTAAGAAGTTATCTGAAATAGAAGCTAATTACAAAAAAGAAACAGAAGCTTTAAAAGCTGAAGTTGCAGCATTAAAAGCTGGACAACAATCGGTATCATCTACAATTGATACTTTATCTAATAAACAGCTTACTGACAATATTCTTGCTGAAGAAAAAGCATTGTCTCAGCACGAAATATTAAAAGATTATTTCGATCAGACGGTTGTTAGAAATACTTTTCTTGAAAATCTTAAAGGAGATCCGCAAAAAGGTATTGCTCCTAAAGAACTTACTCCTTATGAATCTTTAGCTATTGCTAAATTTTTTGATTTAGCTAAAGAAAATCAAGCGTTAAAATCTCAGATAAGAAGAAAAAAAGATTTACAAGAAATGGTATTTGATACAGAAATAAGTCCACATTCTCAAGTTGATCGTTTTTCCAATGTGAAAGATTCGAAATCAGCTAAAGAAGTGGCATTAGAATTAGCTAGGGAATATGATGGTAATTAAACTCTAAAGAAGTAGACTCTATAGGATGGATGGATAAAATATGACTATGGAGGTCTATTATGGGTATTTCGCAAAGTAATACCACGTTTCGTTCGCAGATTGAAGGCTTAAGCCAGCCTTATGCTAAACCAGATGTTATTACAAAAGAATTAATGAGATTGTCTCCGATGGTTCACAACTTGTTTAAGTTTGCAGATGGAGACGATAAAATTACTGGGCTTGAAACATTTACTAACAGGTATATTAAATTTGGCGCAAACGCTTATTATCCTTATACAACTGCTACTATAAATGATTTGGCAATTAACCTTGGTGATGACAAGAATCCTATCAATGGAAGAAATATTGTATATGGTGAAATAGCAGCTGTAGATAAAGGTTTTACAATGGGTATTACTCTTGAAGATAAACAGCGATTGGAAGGATATGATACGTTTGCTAAAGTTGTTAATTGGATTGACGACCATTGGAAAATGCAGATTAAATCTCTTGCGGTTAATATTGAAAATGCAATATTTAACGCTACCGGAACTACAACTAATTCCTTTGGGCAGACAAGAAATGAGTTTGTCGGTTTAACAACCGCTATCGGTAATGGCACTTATGCGACTTTAAATTATTCCACAAGTAACTTTTTTGAATGGCAGAGTCAGGGAACTATTAGCGGTATGTCTAACTGGGATATGACTACAGTCTCTACAATATTTGGTTATACTCCTACTACTAGTCTTGGTTCTGTTACTCAGGCAACAACTGTTGTATCAGGTACTAGCTTTACCCCATTCTATGATGTACTTCAGAGAGCTATTAGACAGTGTAAACGTTATGCTCCGCCTGATGCAGAATATGCTATCTATATGCCGCCTTGGATTTATGAAGCTTGTTTCTTAAGATCTCTTGATGTTAAGACGACTGCTCAGAAGTATATTACTAACGTCAATGATATTAAGAGTGGTGAAACAAATCTTACTGATTATAAGTATGCTAATTATAATTATGAAATTAGCGGAGTCCCTGTATATGCTATTGATACAACCACTGTTGGAGATGTGAATGGTTCAGCTCCTGCTTATGTATTCCCCAAGAATAAAATTTATATTCTTAATATGAAAGCTATTAAACTTGGCGTGAATAAAAGCAATAACTTCCTTACTACAGAATGGACAGCTATTCCGACTCAGTATCAGGCAATGCAGAGATCTACTACTGCAACTTTAGCGTTTTGGGTTCCTAACAGAATGTCTCATGGTGTAATAACTCTGTTAGCTTCCCTTGTTACCGATGCTGGTAATCAGTTCGGTATTTCTATTTAATAGGAGGTGAAATATGGGATTAACTAAAAATCAGGCTCCTCAGCCTATTATAGGTCAATTGTATGCGTCAGATGATTATAATTATCTTGGTACTGAATTTTTTATAGGTGATGATAAGTATAGATTTGTATTCCTTAATAAAGGGCAGATTTTACGTTCTGGTGCAGCTGTGTATTTTGATAGTAATTATAATGCATCTCAGACTGTAGATGTTACTTGGTATGTTAATGGGATAGTACCTCTTTCTAGAGAGGGAGCAGCTGGCGTATCAATACCTGTTGTGTGGGATTTAACATCGTCTCCTTATGCGAATGGCGCTTATGCTCTTGTATGGGTTTCTGGTGGGACAACGATTGTAAACAAACCAGGGGATGATAACGGAAATAATACAGGCGCTTTTGGTGGTGGTACTATTAATGGGATTTCTTGCGTATATGAAAAAGCTCAATTAGTTCCTTTTCTTAATGGTTGTGTGATTCCAATTAATGCTGTTTACAATGCTAATACTACTTACGCAGTCACAAATACTGTAACTTGTGGTGTATCGTTCCAGTTAGCAACAACGGCTAATGCTACTGCTATGGTATCTCCTGGTGATTTGATTAATACATCTACAGGTCTTTATGGAGCTATTGTAGGTGTTGTAAACGGATCTTCTTTAACAACGACCATAACATCACTTGGTGTTGCTAATGGATCATCTCATGTTGTTAGAGTAATAAAATCTATTGGGAAAGCTGGACAAGCACAAATGTTTACAACATGTTCAGCTGGCCAGCAGTATAAGATTCCTGCTATTTCAAATTCAGCAGTATCAAATGTTTGCACTGCAGCTACAGTCGTATTTTGTACAACTGGTATTGCAGGTTATCTTGTAAAAGTTGGAGACAGAGTTACTGTTGCTAATCAGACAGGATATTCAACATTGGCTGTAACATCTATTAATAACAGCACAGCATTTACTGTTAACGCATCCATAACTGTAGATCAGATTGGTAATATTGGTGTTGATGTGCTCAATGTAAATGTTAATAACTATGTCGCACAAATTAAATCTTAATTAAGATATTGGCGGGGAACAATCCCCGCCTTGTATTTATATTTTTAATTAAAGGAGAATTGGATGGAACATAATGAAAAGCCATTAGTATTAATAGGTACACCTGCTTATGGTGGGATGATGCATATTGATTATGTTAAATCTCAAATTGAGTTTACTCAAGCAGGAATTAGTTTTCTTATGTATGGAATAGGGAATGAAAGTCTTATTACAAGAGGCCGGAATCAAATTTTATCTTACTTTATAAATCATCCTGAATATACTCACATGATGTATTTGGATGCTGATATGTACTTAGGTGGGGCTGATTTTGTAAAACTTGTTAATAGTGGTAAAGATGTATGCGGTGCGATGGTTAGACTTAAATCAAAAGAAAAGTTATTTAATATTCATGGTCTTAGTAAAAAAGAAGGCAACTTAATAAAAGTAGATCATCTTGGATCAGCAGTTATGATGATTAGTAGAAAGGCAGCGCAAGATCTTGCTAAGTACATGGAAGATAAAACAGAAGCAATAAATACTGGAATAGATAAACTTAAAGACATAGATGAAAAATGGGCTAAAGATTTAATTATAGAACTAGATGGAAAAGGATATTTATATGATAAAAAAAGTTCTAGTGTTATAAATGATAATGAAGAAAACAATACTCAGTATGATATTTGTAATGTTGGTGTTCATAAAGGTATTTATTTATCTGAGGACTATTATTTGTGCAAATATCTTAGAGATTTAGGTTATGAAATTTGGGTAGATACAAGTATTAAAACGATTCATAATGGGGTTATATCATTAGATAATAATGAAGAAACCTATGGTGGTTAAATATGATATTTGATACATATTCTCAATGGGGAGAAGATGTAATCATATATAACATATTAAAAAATACTGGCTGGAATTTTTCTAATGAAAAAGGGACTTATGTAGACATTGGCGCCAATGATGGAGTAAAATATAGTAATACAAATATTTTATATAAAGTTGGTTGGAGAGGTATTAATATTGAGCCAACAAAAAATGTCTATGATAGATTAATAAAGAATAGGCCAGATGATACTAATTTAAATATAGCTATATATGATGGATCTAATGTTGATTTTTATACATATGAAATGGATGAACTTAATACTATAAAGGAAATAACTGAAATTGATAAAGAAATTAATAAAAAAAATGGAATAGAATATAACCATAAAGAAACATATAAAGTAAATACAATGAAAATTAATGATTTATTTAAAAAATATAATATATCTAAATTAGAATTATTATCTATTGATACAGAAGGATTAGATGAATACATTATAAAAGATATTGATTTTAATAAATTTAATATAAAATTAATATTAATGGAATCATCGAGAGAAAAAATAAATAGTAATATAGAATATTTATATACTAAAGGATATGAGCTTTTATCAATTACTATTAATAACTTAATTTTTATAAAATTGTAGGAGATTAGGATGGATAGGATTAGTATATTTTGCCCGACATTAAGAAGGCCTGAAAAGCTTAAAAGATTTGTTGAGTCTATTTTAATAAACACTGAAGTATTAGATCATTTAGAGTTTGTATTTGGTATTGAAGAATCAGATGTAGAAACAAAAGAAATGATACTTGCTATCGAATCAGCATTAGATTTAAAATTAGTTTCACATAAAAAAGTAATATTTCCGGATAATAAAATATTAAATGAAAAGATTAATGCGCTATATGCTGAAACAACTGGCGACATTATATTTGCTGGTGCAGATGATCTTGTTATAGTTACTAAAGATTGGGATAAAATAGTAAGAGATAATTTTGCCACTTGCCCTGATAACATAGTTATATCTTGGGTTAATGATGGCCCTGGATCAAATAATTTACCACGGCATAGAATTATGCACAGAAGAGTCTGTGAGATACTTGGTTATTTTGAACCAACATTATTTAACCATTATTTCGGCGATAACTATATGTTTAGTGTTATTCAAATTTTAAATAGAGGATTTTATTTTAATGGTATAGTTTTAGAACATGACCATCCTGCTTTAAATGGTGCTAAGTTTGACAAGACTAATGAGCAGGATATGAAATACTGGAAACAAGATGAAAGTGTTTTTCATGTTACAAAAGCAGCTCAACAGCAAGATGGATATAAACTATTGAAAGCAATGATTGATCCTACTAAAATGGCTATTCATAATATGTACACTAAGTTCAATGAAAACAATGCTATATTTGAAAAGTCACAATATCCGTTAGGAGCATCATTATATAAGTTTCCTATTAAGCTTAGAGATAAATTAAATTATAAAAATGTAGAATTAACCACAATGGATAAAGCTCATTTTGGATTTTTTAAAAATATGATATTTATGGACATGCCAAATATGAGTGAAAATGAAATGGACTATACTAAAAATTCAGGTAAACGAATGTATCTTTTACGTATGGAATCACCTATGATACGGCCTGAAAATTATAAGAAAAATATTAAAAGATATTTCGATAAAATATGGGATTGTCAGGCAGTAATTGATTCAACAGATAGACTAAAACCTATTGAATGGAAAGATAAGAAACAATATTGTATGATTTTGTGTAATAAAGAATCTGAAAAAGAAACAAGTTTATACAAGAAAAGATTAGAGTTAATTAAATGGTTTGAAGAAAATCACCCAGATGAATTTGATCTTTATGGTTATGGATGGGAAAATGAAGATTTAAGTTGTTATAGAGGAATAGCTGTAGACAAACTTTCTACATTAAGTAAATATAAATATAGTTTTGTATTTGAAAATGCAGCTATAGAGGGATATATATCTGAAAAAATATTTGATTGTTATTTAGCTGGAACAATACCAATATATTTAGGTCACCCTGAAAATGCTTCTAAATTATACTTGACAAAAGATACAAATATGATTGATAAAGATGTATCAATAGTGTATAATGATATGAAAGTAAAAGATGAAAATTATTATTTAAATTGGTTAACTTATATAACAGATTATTTTAATTCTGATTTATTTAAAAAGAATTTTGATATAGAGACTATTACAAATAATATAGTTGAGGAACTACTGAAATAAAAATATTATGTTAAGTACGTTAAGAGGTGGGTATGAATCTTAGTACATATTTAAGAGATATTAGGTACAGGATGGATGATAACCCGCTACAGATTAGTCCAGTATTGTCTGATAGTATTTTAATAAATATGATAAATAATGCAAGACGTAAAATATCAAAAGAATTAAAATGTTATGAAAATCAATTCTTTATTTTCCCGTTATTGCATTCTGATGAATATCCTATACCATCAGATTTTGTTGAATTAAATACTATTCTTGACGTATGGAAAATGCAGCAATACCCACCTCTACATAAAGGAAACGCAGAAATAACTAAAACTCTTCTTATCCAAGGTGAAATAGCGTGGTATCAGAATTTCTTTTATATTAACGAAAAAAGAAAAACAATTACGTTTAAAACACTTCCTCAATATCTAGAACCTAAATATACAATTTTATCTTTTGATAGAGATAATAATCAAATAGTAGTTAATGGTACTACAGCATTAACTGGAATAGGGACGTTAACCAGTTCTGGTACTACAGTAACTATAACAAATGGATACACTACTGATTTAACCGTTGGCGCTACTGTAACAGCAAATGGAGTAAGTAGGACTATTGCATCAGTAATAAATGGGACTAGCTTTACAATATCTGGAACAGATCCTTTGTGGTCTTCAAACACTTATACATGGAATCCGTTTACTACATCTAATATAACTGGTTGGAATAGAGTTAAAGGGTATGTTAAAATATATGACTCTACTTCAGGTACAATAGAATATGCCCGTGTAAATGAAATCACTGATAATGCTAACGGAACATATATTCTTTGGATTGGCGCATGGGATATTTTAAACACTTATAAAAATAATTCTCCTTTGTATGGGACTGTATCTATTACAAATAATACTAGTACAGTAACTGGAGTAGGCACTAAATTTTTACAAGACATATCGCTTAATGATAATGTTTATTACAATACTACAAAAATAGGAACTATAAACGCTATAACTAATGATACATCAGCTACAGTAAGCGCTAACTTTGTTGGTGGTACATTAGCTAATGTTTCTGTATTAATTGATAATAGATATACTTATGATAATACAGATACAGTTCAGTTTGCATCATTTGTTTGTAATTATTGGTCTAATGCTAGTCCATTGCAGATGTATCTTGAAGAAGATAGAATGCCTGAAGATACTCATGATTTAACAGCAGTGTTAGCTTCGCATGAAGGATGGATGAGAAGAAGCCGTCAAGATATGGCTAATGTAGCAAATCAAGATTATGAAAACATGAAAATGAAAGTAAAAGAAGCTTTGAATGAAGAAGCAGCAAGAATATATAATATGGGGATAAATACCTAATGGAAAGGAGACAGATTAATCTAAACTCTACTTTAGGTATGGACTTAAGAGATTTCGCAGATCAACAAAATCAACAATATGCTAAAGAAATAATTAATATCGATAGAGAAAGAGGTGGATGGAAAATAAGAAACTCTTCTAAAACATTCTTATCAACATTAGCAGGATCAGGTGGCGGAACAGCAATAACTACATTAAACAATATACAAGAAATATTAAGCGTAGGAAACAATCAAGTTGTCGTCCATATCGATAATAGTTTGTATTTCTATACAGTTATAGATGATGCTGTTGGTCAATTACTAGATGTATTTAATTATTCGTTTGCATTTAAACTATTCCCTACTAATTATCATAAAGTGTTTATAATGGTTGATACAACAAATAATATTAATTACAAATTAACGTTCAATGAAAGAATAATGTTTATTAATGATGTTCCAACTAATTTGGATCAATCAACAGAATTTTTATTAAATGAGTTTGAACCAGAAACGCTTGATACTACATGGGTATCTATGGCTAAACATTTATCGTATGATAGTACAGTTCCTGTAAATTCCTTAGCAAATATAGTATCTATAGTAAATGTCGGTTCTACTGCTATATTAAATGTAAATGGAATTTCTGGAATAGGGAATGCTTATTCTATAAATGCAATAGCGGCTGGATATATCATATCTGATAGTGCTAGACCAACGCCACATACAGCTAATGTTATATCAACTGGTTATTCTGCCTATGTTGTTGGTGCTGGTAATTTAACAGTGAGTGGCACTACATTAACATTTGGTACAGCACAAACAGGGAATATATTTAATGGATCACTAATAAAAGATACAGCTGGTAATTTAGCAACTATAGTAAATGTCTCCAGTGGATTCACAAGTGCAATAGTTGATAAATCTAATCTAATTACTAATACAGCTCCATCTTGGTATATTGCTCAACCTCAAATAACAGTAGATAATAACACATTAATAACAAATGTTTTAAATTATGCAGTTCAAGCATCATTAAATGGCAAGATATATAACACAAGTGTAAACAGATATTTAGTTCAGTATGATTCAAATAATGTTGGGCTTCCTTCAGAATGGCACCAAATAGCATTATTAACACAATTAAATCCAATAACTAGGACGCAAAACTATGTTATTGTAACTGGATTTCAAGCAGATACTTATGTTTATATTTATGATTCAGGATTAACATTTCCTGGTAAATGGACAACTAAATTGAAATTATCTGGTAAAAATGTATTTCTAACTGATGGTACTAGTTCTCCGAATAGTAACTCAAGATTTATGGATATAATAAATTTAAGTATTAATAGTATTCCAACTAATTCTACTTGGGCATCATTTGGATTAAGTTATTCAAATAATGTTAATAATATGGTTAAATTAGGGAATGATTTTTATATAGGGACAACGTTAGATGGTGTATACAAATTAACTAATGGAGCTGGCGCTTGGACTAAAATAGGTATGAGTATAGCCTCATGTTATGTTTATACTGATGGGACAAATTTATTTGCTATGTCTACAACTACTGGTTCTGCTAATGGGATATTTATATATTCTAATGGAATTTTTTCACAGCTTGGGACTGGATTAAATACATTGGTAGAAGAAGTATATAGCATGATAAAAGTAGGGAATGATTATTATGCAGGGTTAAAAGGAACTAATGGAGCTCCTGGTGTATATAAATTAACTAATGGAACTGGAGCTTGGGTAGCATATAACAATGGGTTGCCTAGTTCAGGCGGGAATATTGTACGAAGTTTAATCTATGATGGTTCATTTTTATATGCCGGAACTAATGTTGGAGTGTATAAAGATAATGGTTCTGGGACATGGACAGTAGTTGGATCTGGGATGACTAATTATACATTTAAAATTTTAAAAATAGGAACTAATATTTATGCAGCAACTAACGGACAAGGCGCATGGATATATAATGGTTCAACATGGTCGCAATTTGGTACTGGACAAAATACAGGTATTTTCTTTTCAATAACTAATATTGGGAATGACTTCTATGCCGGGAGTTCTGCTTTAGGTTATCGGAAGTTAACAAATGGTTCTGGTGCATGGGCTCAATTTGGATTAGGATTAAATAGTACAGGATGTGGAGATTTATTATATGTTAATGATACAAATATTTATGGTAGTACAGCTATAGGCCCACAATTTATTGGATATAATCCAGCTAATTTTACTATTTATATACCTAATGGTAGTAATATAGCTACTTTAAATAATACAAATCTATCACTAACATATACTAATAATACTATTTCTAGTGGTGGGACTACTGTTAAATCTATAAAATGTATAAATACACTATTTGATTTGGCTAATGAATATAGATATTTATTAATATCATTAGATACAAAAATAAAATTATATTTATTATCTAGCATAGGAACAAGAGAAACTGGATCAATTGGATATTTGTTATCATCGGATACATTGACTAATGCATTTACTTATATAAACTTTAATGGTATGGCTATATTAAGAAATAGATATTATGATTCAGATATTACTCCTACATCCACACAACCGCAAGGATACTCTTTAATAACTACTCATAATGAAAATGGATCATTAACTTATTTTGATGTTATAGATATAACAATAGGAGGATCTACTAATACAGCGACAATGATTAGACAATCAGGTGGTACTATAGGTATATCTTCAACAAGTCAATATTATCTTAATCCAGCATTAATATATCCTATGACAATAGTTCCTGCCGCTAATTTATCTAATAATTCTAATATTCATTATATTTATGTTTTTTTAAATAAACAAATTTATAAATATAGAATTACTGGTAATAGTATGACAATAGAAGATATTGGTGAAATATCTTCTATATATAATTATGAAGCATCGGCTTATGTTAATATTGATGGTAATATTGCTGGTGGTATTTGTGCTACATCTACAGGATATGTATTAGAAGAAATTAATCTTAGTAAACCAGCTCCATTTAGGCCATATTTTAATCCAGATATTTATACCTCATCGACAGGTACATTAACTTTGGATAACTTATTTGGATCTTTAGATAATCTACAAACTAGTTCAGAATTATTTAATATATTCAATTATTTAAATCCAGCTAATCAATCATTTAGATCATATATTAGCCCAGGTAATGGTAATACATTTATGAATTGCCAAGATAGTTATGTAAGCGGAACTAATGCTAATAATTATTTTAAATATTGGATAATAGGAATACTTGATAGTGGTATATACGATAATTTTGTACAATTTGTTAATATAGCTAAAGGTGTTAATATTAATAATGCTTATAGACTTATTTCTTGGCAACAAGATCAGAATAACCCTGGTTCATATCCAGAAATAACGTCTTATAGTAATTTAAGAAATTTACCAAATAGATTTTCAAATCAATCTGTAAATAATAATAATGTTGATAAGAATGGGAATACAGTCCCTATTGGCGGATTATTCTTATCGGCTCCTTCTGGGAGTTATATTAGTGTAGTGAGCACTACTACAATAACAATAGTTGGTACAGATTTGACAAATTTATCTGTCAATGGTGTGCAGCTATCTGTTGGATGCAAAATATCTGATAGTTCAGGGACACAGAAAACAATAACAGCTATAAATAATTCTACAACTTTAACTGTAGATAATGCATCACCATTATTAGTAACAGGAAGTGCTACAGCTGGATGGTCTTTCTGTAATCCTCTATTAGCTACTTATGTTGTAAATAACAAAATATTTTATAAGCAAGTTACTCCAGATTATAATCAAACATCTACGCAGATTATAGTAAAAAATAGTGAACCAAGAGACGGTTTTAGATGTGTGTTTTTTTATCAAACTAATCTATCAGATAAATTTACTATTCAAGATATGGTTACATTTAGTACTGATTTAATAATTGTTGCAGATTATGACAACAAAATGCTTTACTACACGCAAGGATTACGATACATTAATAGATTATCAAAGTTAGGTGTATTATATAGCCCTACAGCGATAGAAACAATATCGGATGGTAAAGCATT
>JAEHJW020006943.1_pt1 | contig 21287 bp, 12 predicted proteins | sample 9271431 | NCBI WGS metagenome assembly JAEHJW02 | reverse complement strand
GCCATACAAAAAACTCTTGAACTTACCTGACTTTTCTCCCGAGTCTCAAGATAAAGTAGCACTTCAACAGATCAAAGAAAGAAATGCTATTGACGATATTAATAGTGGTAATATTAAGTCAGCGATTCAAAAATGTTCAAATATCTGGGCTTCACTGCCCGGTAATGATTATGGGCAGCATCAGAATAGTATGACTGCATTAATTGAAGCATATACTAATATGGGTGGGACCGATGCCTCTCCAGAAGCTACAGTTTAGGCCGGGAGTCAACAGAGAAGCGACATCATATTCAAACGAAGGTGGTTGGTTTGATGGGGATAAGGTTCGTTTTCGTTCAGGATTCCCAACTAAAATTGGTGGCTGGCAGCAAATATCTAATAGTCAGTTTCTTGGTACCGCTCGTTCATTATGGGTTTGGGCTGATGGGGATGGTAGCGCGGGATCTTTATATTATGGTGTCGGCACTAACTTAAAATATTATATCTATTCAGGTGGTATTTATTACGATATTACTCCTATTATACAAACGGATACTTTAACAAATGCGATTACAGCAACTAGTGGGTCGAGTTATATTACTATTACTGACGGTACTTACAGCCCTAGTGTTGGCGATTATATTACTATTTCTGGCGCATCTTCTCTCGGTGGTAATTTAACGGCTACTGTTCTTAATCAAGAATTTGTCGTCACTTCAATTTTAAGTGCTACTCAATATCAAGTTAATGTAGGGGTTACTGCTAACGCATCTGATACTGGTAATGGTGGTACGATCACTGTGCAATATTATTACCCTTCTGGCCTTGATGTATTTTCTATCGGTACTGGTTGGGGTGCAGGGCCATGGAGCCGCGGTACTTGGGGTAGTAGTTATTCCGCTGGTATTGGTGAGCAGCTTCGCCTTTGGTCAAACGATAACTTTGGTTTTAACTTAGTTATTGCTCCTCGTGGGGGGCCAATATTTTATTGGCAAGATAGCCTTGGTGTTAATACTCATGCGCAATCTTTAAGTAGTGTCGCTAACTCGACAACGGAGTTAACCGATACCTCTACGTTTACTAGCGGTGCTAATTTTATTACAGTAACAAGTGCTAACGCTCCATATATAGCAGCGTATATGTATATCACTGGAACAGGGCTACCTGCCGGTACTCAAGTTGCATCAACTTATGTTTTAGGCTCAACTACTGTGCCGATTACAACCACAACTACAAGTGCTAGTTCTGGTAATTATTCATTCTCCTACCCCGGCGCTTTTGTTCCTAACGCAACATATCAAGTTATCACGTCTGCTATACAGGAATTTGTTATCACCTTTGGGTCTAACTCATATAACCCCAATAACTCTAATACACCATTTGACCCAATGTTAGTTCGTTGGTCAGATCAGGCTAATCCTTATCAGTGGGTTCCAGCAATTACTAATCAGTCTGGTGAGTATACACTTACTAACGGCTCGTACATTATGGGTGCTAGGGCTACTCGCCAAGAGATATTAGTTTGGACCGATCAAGCAATTTATTCCATGCAGTATATTGGCACGCCGTATGTCTGGGGTTTTCAGATCTTAATGGGTAACATATCTGTTATGTCTCCCAACTGCATGATAACCATTAACAATATTACTTATTGGATGGGAGTAGATAAGTTCTACATGTATACAGGTACTGTGCAGACATTACCCTGTGCTATTTGGCAGTATGTGTTTGATGATATAAATACTGAGCAGGCGTATCAGATTTTTGTTGGATCGAATGAAGCATTTAATGAAGTATGGTGGTTCTACGTTAGTAAGTCCAGCGGCGGCACGATCATTGATAAGTACATCGTATATAACTATTTAGAACAAGTTTGGTATTACGGTACGATGAACCGTAGTGCATGGATTCAGTCCGGTACAATTCAATACCCCCTTGCTGCCGACTACAATAGCCGTTTACTCTATCACGAGCTTGGTAACGATGATAACTCCACTCAGACAACACAACCTATTACGGCGTATATTCAGTCTTCTGATTTTGATATTGGAGATGGTCATAACTTTGCTTTTGTATGGCGCATGTTACCTGATATTAATTTCAACGGTTCTACGGTTAACGACCCTACTGTCACTATCCAGCTAAATGCAAGACAAGATTCTGGGTCAGCATATCAACCCGCTGGTGTGCCTACTGTTGCGAGTACTCAAAACTATCTTACTGTACCGGAGTATACAGTTCAGCAATTTACAGGACAGGTTTACACTAGGCTGCGCGGACGTCAGATGGCGTTTCAAATTCAGTCTACGGGAGTGGGCGTTGCTTGGCAGTTAGGTAGTCCACGAATTGATGTCCGTCCGGACGGCAGACGTTGAGTATGGCTACCGTTTATTATCGTATTAAGCCGACTTCAGCGCCTAACTTATCGGTGCCACCTGTTAAGTATGATCAGCAGTACTTTAATATGCTGGTTAACTTATTACGGCTTTACTTTAATCAGAACGATGCAGACTGGCGAGCGTTGACAAGTACTACTGGTGGGTTGTCAATTAATTTCCCTCATGGGGATTTTTCGTCCAACGTATCTCAAACGGCTTTAGCTAATACGCCAACTCGTATTTTATTGGATACGAATGAAGTTAGTAATGATATTACTTTTAGCTCTGCTGGAACGATTACAGTAAAACAAGCAGCGGTGTATAACGTTCAATTTAGTATTGAAGCACAAAATACTGATACAACTATTCATACTATATATGTATGGGTTCGGCAAAACGGAATAGATGTACCTCGCTCTGCTAGCGCATGGGCAGTTCCTAATAGCCATGGGGGTACGCCGGGGTATGCAGTTTTAGCAGCTAACTTTAATCTTTCGATGAATGCGGGAGACTATGTTGAGCTATGGTGGGCCATAAGAAATACTCAAGTTTCTATACTTTATCAGCCTGCGCAGACAACTCCATTTGTTATGCCTGCTATACCATCTGTAATAATTACAGTTAATTATGTATCTGAATTATAAGTAGTAAATACTGGGTAATATGTTATTATTTATCAAACGAACAAAAAGGTGACATTATGTCTGGAGGCGGCGGAACAAGCAGTATGCTAGCTACGGCAGCGGGCCTTGGCGCTAGCGCATTTTTAGGTCCAGAAGCTACTCTGGGCGAACAAGCTCTCTTAGGTGCAGTAGCTGGTGGAGCAACTTCTGCTTTAACCGGTGGTAATGCCATGAGCGGTGCGCTTCTTGGTGGTGCTGGTGGTGGCATAGGGCAATTAACTGGGCTTAATGGAACTTTATATTCTAATGCACTTACTACTGCTGGAACCCAAGGTGGTGCTAATGCAATTGGACTTGGAGATATATCTGTTGCTCCCGGTACAGCAGGGAATACGGCATTAGGTGCACAACTTAGCACTGCAGGGTTAGATCCTACTAGTGCAGCCTATCAACAAGCACTCGCTAACCAAGCAGCATTTAGTCAGGGTGCAGCCGGTATGCAAGCGGCTAACCCTATGCTTAATACCGCTAACTCTATATCAAGCCTTATTGGGCAACATCCCTATATAACAGCAGGTCTAGGCTTAGCTGGTATTCCATTGATTCAGAGCATGATGACTGGGCGTGGTAATAACTATTTACCTAGTTATGTACAGCCGACATATGGGTTAATGGGCGCAGCTCCGGGGGGTATTCAAGTAGCAAGACCTATGGCAGCAGGTGGTAGTGTAACTCCATCTGTATCACCTACTTATACACCTACTAGTTATGGGAGCATTATGCCAACAGGTGGTGTAGCTCCAGCCGATTTAACTGCAGCGCCACAAACTAATAATTTACAGTCTTTAATTGCTTCGGCTTTACCAAGTAATACACCTCAATCAACGCTTCAAAGCTTAACATCTCAAGCACAGTCAGGTTTATCTGCTTATGGATTAGCTGAAGGTGGTATTACATCTCTTCCTCAAGCTCAGCGTTTAACGCAATCTAATTCATATAATATGCCCGCACAGTCTCCTGTTAGTGCACAGCAAGCAATGGCAAATACAGCGACAAATGTAAATCCATTAACCGGTATGCCTGTAAAAGCGATGGCAGTGGGTGGTATGGCAGCTCCTGCTTATAATCCTAATTCAGAACTGATGACTCAGTATATGATGCAGAATATGTCTGGTATGCCGAACATAGTACCTACTGGTAATGCGAAAGGCGGCCCAATTAGTGGGAATGGTAATCTTGGTAGCTACTCAGATGGTGGACAGATGTTACAAGGCCCCGGCGATGGTATGAGCGATTCTATCCCTGCAACGATTGGCGGTGCTCAACCTGCACGATTAGCACAGGGCGAGTTCGTGGTTCCAGCTGATGTAGTTTCTCATCTTGGTAACGGATCTACCGATGCAGGCGCTAAACAGTTATATGCAATGATGGATAAAGTAAGAAAGGCAAGAACAGGGAATCCTAAACAGGGTAAACAAATTAACCCAAGTAAATATATGCCTGCATGACGATACATGTACAATATGTAGAACCAGAGTTTGCAGCCCAGTCGTGGCATCTGGTAGAAAAATATATAGAAGCGGCCTTAGTGCACGGACACGGTGACTACACGCTAGATCAAGTCAAGCTGTTAGTAAATATGGGACAGTGGCTTTTGTTAGTGGCAGTAGATGAAAGTGGAAGTGTACATGGAGCAGCAACAGTATCCTTCCTAAATTACCCCAATAGTCGGGTAGCTTTCATTACATCAATAGGTGGTAGATTAATTAGTAGTCCTGATACTTTTAAAGAGATGACTATAATTCTTAAAAGTCGTGGTGCAACAAGAGTACAGGGACTTGCAAGACCATCAGTAGCACGATTATGGAAACGCTACGGGTTTGAAGAAATATCTGCCATGGTGGAAGTTAAAATTTAGGAGTAACTATTATGGGTGGCGGCGGAAGCAGCGGCGGAACAACATCAGCATCGAATCAGTATTCAAGCTTAGCATCTTGGGCGCAACCGTATGTTACGTCTATGCTTGGTGCTGGGCAGGCTGAAGTATTTAATACTAACCCACAAGGACAAATTACTGGGGTTAATCCTTATAATGCCTTTGGTTCCTATAATCCTACAACTGGTGGGCAGTATGGGATGACACCTAGTGATCTTACTGCCGCACAATCATCCGTGGCTGGGTTTACTCCATTACAAAATCAAGCATTTACTGGCGCATCTAATTTACAAACCCCCGGGCAGTTTGGACAGGCTACTAACTTTGCAGGGGCGTCAGGTTTAGGTAGTTTAGGTACAGCACAACAAGCTGCACAAACGGGGCAAAATTATCAATCAATGGCAACAAACCCCGGCACTGTTGGCGCTTACATGAATCCTTATGTACAGCAATCGTTAGCACCTCAACTACAACTTTTAGGGCAACAAACAGGTATTAATACAGCAGCAGAGCAAGCTGCAGCAACATCTCAAGGTGCGTTTGGTGGGTCTCGTGAAGCACTAGCTAATGCTCTTGCTCAACAACAAGGAAATCTAGCAGCACAACAAGCTATCGGTCAAGGTTATAACACTGCTTATAACACCGCGCAACAAAATATGTTAGCTGGACAACAGTTAGGATTACAAGGTCTTAACACCGCATTGGGTGGATACGGCCAAGCAGGTCAGGCTGCAGGTACATTAGGAAACTTAGGCACATCACAACTTGCTGCTCAACAAGGTATTTTAGGTATGCAGAATACTTATGGTACTCAACAACAGCAACAGCAACAAAATATTATTAATCAAGCAATGCAGAACTACAGCACTGCTATGAATTACCCAATGACACAGCTTTCTAACTTGAAGAATTTAATTGCGGGTATTCCAGTTAGCAATGTGACAACTACACAACAACAGGCTGCTCCAAGTACAACATCAGCTCTTGCTGGTATTGGTAGTGCCGGTATTGCGGGGCTTGGCTTATATAATGCATCTAATAAAACTGCTACCCCAACTGCAGCTACAACGGCGCCTGCCGCTTAAGGAGTTAACATGATTGGCGATCTTTTAAGTACTTTAGCTAACTCAAATAAACTTAGCATAGAACAATTACAACAAGCTGTGCAGGACGGGACTGTGCCAAGTTATATTGGTATTCCCATGATTAGCCAAAAAGTACAGCAACGCCAACAAGCTATGAGTTTGTTGCAAGGTATGCAACAACAAGGGCAACCTCCTATTGGTCAACAAATAATGGACCAAGCAAGTCAAATTACCCATGGTGGTATGCCACAACAACCACCTATGGCTCCCCCTCAACAAATGCCACAACAACCACCTATGGCTGCCCCACAACAACCTCAAGGTATTGATGCTGCTCCTACTAATTTACCCCAACAAGGGTACGCACCGGGGGGTATTGTTGCTTTTGCTGATGGTGGAAATTTACCTGAAGATGATCCTGAATATGATCCATCCAAAAGTGACCCTGCCGAAACAGGTGGAATGTCTAATGCAGATCGGTATTTACAAGCTAGCCTAAATGCACCTACAAGAAGTGGGCAGTACTTACAAACAATGTTATCGAATGACCCAGGTGGTGATTCCGAAGGTACTAATGATACTGATTTTGATGAACTCGATGAAGGTAATAATCAGTCCTCTAGTGGTATGGGTATTGATACTTTAGGTGCACCCAAAGCAACAAGTTTATTAGGCGCTAACCATGTCTATGCAAGTAAAGCTATTGCCGCTGCTAACAAATATGGCTTACCCCCAGCATTAGGTTTAATGATTCTTCACAACGAAACCGGTGGTATGAAGGATCCTGCTAATGCAGTATCTAAAGCCGGTGCTATCGGCCCTATGCAGATTATGCCTGCAACAGGAAGAGATTTAGGTATTAAAGATTTGCACGATGTTAATCAAAATATTGATGGTGGTATGCGTTATGCTGCTATGTTATACCATCGCTATGGTGGCAACCCTCAACTAACCCTCGCTGCTTATAATGCTGGACCCGGTCGTGTTGATCAATACCTACAGTCAGGTCAGGGATTACCTCAAGAAACAAACCAATATTTATCTAAAGCCGGAATGAAAAAAGGTGGTAAGGTTAAGAAGTTTAGCGGTGCAGATGGTAAAAGCAAAGTGGATAGTGGAGAAGATATACCAATAGAACAAACACAAATAGAAACAGCTCCTCTTTCGGATGCTCTTACCCCATCTGTTTCTAGTTTATATAATCTAGTTACTGATTTTGGGCCTTTAGGTAGTAAACTTAGAGCACAAGCTGGTGTTCCTACTCCTACTACTTTAGCTTCTCCTGATCCAACCTTAAACATGGGTGATGCTGGTTCTATTCCGCAAGACCAATTACAAGCTTGGGCTAATGCGATGAATACTTCTACTGCTCCAGCAGGCACTCCTCCAGCAGGCGGTGCTCCTAATGTAACGCCACCTACATTACCACAACAACCTGCTACTCCGCAGTCGCCTATAGAGCAGTATTTACTGAAGTCTTTACAGGAAAATGATCCCGGCGGTTGGACAAGTTGGCAAAAACAAAACATTCTTAGCAATCAAGCTGAACTTGATCAGCAGAAAAAACTTGACCCATGGTTATCATTATTAAGCGGATCTCTTGGTGTTATGGGTGGTACATCTCCTTTTGCCGCAGCAAATATTGGTAAAGGTGCACAAGAAGGAATAGGCACTTACGCTGGGTTAAGGAAAATGGAAGCCGCACAAGACCAAGGTATTACAAGCGCTATTGCTATGGGCGCACGTGCTCAACTATATGATCAAGAACGTAAAGCCCGTATTGCTGATATGCTACAAAATCAGCAAATTATGAATCAATTCCATCAAGGTCAATTAGGTTTAGGATTACAACGTATTGGCGTTTTAGGTAATCGGGTTGCTGCAGCTCAACAAGCTAATCAGTTAAAAGCAGAGCAATTATGGCAAGGGGCTAGTATTGGATCCAACGCTAGCAATCAACTTAGAAAAGATTTAGCAGACGCTGCTGGGGATCCAATTAAAACTCAAGCCGCATGGAGCAAATATAATATACTACGTAATAACTATTTAAGTCGTATTTCGCAGGGGAGTGGGGCTGGAGCTACTAACTATCCTAGTTACGATAGTCTTATGAATCCAAGTTGAGGTGTAGGTAATGCTTATTAATTTACCAAAGTTAGGGCCTGTTAATTTTAGTGACTCCCTTACTCCTGAACAATTTCATTCTCAGTTACAAGATTTAGCAACTAAATATGACTTTGACATTCCTGTTTCTGATGAAACCCATTCATTATGGAATGCAGCTAAATCAGGCGTAAAAGAGTTTGGTGGTTCTGCTGAGCAAGCCTTTGGGCATATATTTAATTTACCCGGGGTTGAAGAATCAGGTAAAAAATTAGTATCTGACTCGCAACAAGAATATCAGCCTTATTCTGATAAAGAACTAGCTAGTTTAGAAAAACAGGGCCTTGGTTCATGGCTTGGTGCTGAAGCTAAAAATGTAGCGGGTGAAACTCTACAAGGGCTTGGTCGTTACGCAGTCCCCACTATTGCAGGTGGTATAGGATCTTTGGCTGCGGGTCCGATTGGAGGTGTGGCAGCTTTCGGCGCAACAGATTTTGCTGCTAACCTTGGTGAAAACATAAACTACCAACAACAGGCTAACCCTAACCAAGATGTTAATACAGGGCAGGCAGCAGCAGCCGCTTTAGGGCAAACGGTTTTAGATCGTGTTGGTATTCCATTTTTACATGTATTACCTAAAAGTATCCGTGAAAAGTTTGGTACAGATGTAGCAGGATTAGCATCAAAAATTGAATCCGGTGATATAAAACCTGAAGATGCCATTAACCAATTAGGTAGTAAATTTGGCCCATATTTAAAAAGCGTTGCCTCTAACTATACTGGTCTTGTTGGTATGGGTGTTGGTGATGAAGCTTTACGCCGTGCACAGGCAGGGCAAAATGTTACTAGCCCTGATGCATTACAGGCATATAAAGATCAATTAGTTGGTGCCGCTGCTCCCGCTGCTTTATTTGGTGGTATAGGTGGGTACTTTGGTGCACGAAACTTAGAGCGTAACAGAGATCTTTTGCGTAATGTTGCAGTGCCTGATTTACAAGATCAAACTGCAGCAGCTCCACCTCCACCAGCTCTACAAGATCAAACTGCAGCAGCTCCACCTCCACCACCTCAAACTAATGTAACACCACCTATTCGTCCCGGCGAAGGTCCAACCCAGCTCAACATACCATTCACACCAGAAGATGTTAGTGGAGTTGCCGGTGCCCAACGAGCTTATGATCAGCAATTAGTGGCTGATAGAATCAAACAAGAAATGTTGCAAAAGCAACAACCCGCGCCTTTAACCCCAGAACCTATTAAGGGAACACAAGGACAGTTAGATTTAGGTACACCACCTACACAAGGTGAGTTAGATTTCAATGCACCTGCTGCTCCAACTACTGCACCTGTTAATACTGTATTAACACCCGATGCATTAAAAGCAACAGGACTTAAACCACAATCGGCTTTCTTCAAACAACTTGTTAATAAAGACTTAGCCAACCCTGACCATGTGCAAGATGTCGCAGATATATTGGCTAATGTACGTCAGAATGATCGTCTAGCGCAATCGACTAAAGACTCAGTGCATCAACTAGCAGGGCAGTTATTTAATGCTGCTGCTACTCAAGGCGAAATGTTTGGGCCTCGTGGAGGCGTTTTAAAAGGAGCAGAGAGTGGAAAACTTCGAGCTAAACCTGACACTGGAACAAGTGGAGACGGCGTTCAAATATCTAGCGGGGCCGAGCCATCAGGAACTACCACCACAACTGGAGAGCCTACAACAGGGGGATTGGGAAGTATTGCAGAGCCTACTACTCAGCTTGGAGCAGGAGAAACAACAGAGCCAAGTACATTAACTAAACCTACTACACCACCAACAGAACCACTTAAGTCTCAAGCTGAAGTTGTTGAAGACCATAAGCAAAACCTAAGTGATTTACAGTCTAATGCCAACGACTTACTTAATAATCGTCTTGGGGATGCTTTAGAAACAGTAGGAGATGAACGTCCTGAACCTACCGATCTAAGTGATACACCTGAAGCTAAACAGTTACATCTTGCATCTTTATTGAATGACTATATTACTCGTGAAGCTAACCGTGGGTACTTAGACGAAAATACCCTGAATGCCCAACAAGCTGAAACTGAGAAAGCGATTTTATCTCATGGCGATAATGGTCAGATGGCTCTTGATTTTGTTAAAGAGAATCCACAGCTTGCTCGTACAGCAATTAGGGAAATGCAGCAAGATGCATTAAGAAGTTTTGATAGCCGTGTAATTAGCCCAGAAGTAGGTGGCCGTGCACCTGTTAAAAAGACTGAAATTAAATTCTCAGAGACCCAGCCCGGCACAGTCGAAACTAATACATCTAATGCAGATGAAGTAAACAAAGTTATTAACGACGTATTCCAATCGCCTGAACGCGCCAATAAGAAAATAGTTGTTCATGCAACGGAAGCTGATGCACGTCGAGCCGTACCAGAAGCATTTGAGGGTAAAACCCCCGGTGCTGTAAGAGCCTTTACTAAAGATGGTAAGGTTCACATGATCGCTGAGAATATACCCAAAGGACGAGAGTTAGGCGTTCTTATGCATGAACTTGGTGTGCATGAGGGTATGGAGAAGATGGTCGGCAAAGAAAACATGAACTGGTTAACCGACCGAATTGATGAATGGGCTAAGCGTAAAGACAATTCTTTAGAAGCTAGAATCGCCCGCCGTGCTATTGAGCGTGCTCGTCATGCTAACCCAGAACATGCACAAGAAGAAAAGTTAGCATACTTTGTTGAAGAAGCTATTAATGAGGGTGTTAATCCGACTGGTTTAAATAAAGGTCCTGTTGGTAATTGGTTCCGTCGCATGGTTGCCGGTTTAAAAACCGCCTTGCGTAAATTAGGATTTAAATCAGAAAAACTTAACGCACAGCATATTGTTGATCTTGCTCATGGCGCAGCGCACTTAGATCTTGAGGGTAACTTCCACGGCACAGCAGCCGACTTTAGAAAGTTTAAACAAGAATATATGGGTAGTGGTGAAGGTGCACAAGCATTTGGATGGGGACACTATTTTGCAGAGCGTCGTGGTATTGCTAGGGATTATAGAAAAGCAGATGTAGAAAGAAAAACATCAACATCAAATACATTCGAGGTTGCACCTAAAGGTTTTAGTTTATTTAAACCTACTAGATTTTCTGAAAAAGCTAGGGAATTTATAGATCTTTTTGAGGGGTACTATTTAATTGAATTAAAAAAAGGTATTGATGATCCTATAAATTTACTTTATAAACTTCACGCGGAGTATCAAAAAGATATTAATTCTGATAAAGAAATATTAGAACATCTAGCAGCGCCCCCTAAAAGTGACAAATATTGGAGCAACGATTATCTTGCTATGCATGATCAATTATCAGGTCTTGTCGGGTATTACCATACATTTGGAGAGAGGAAAGGTAAATCGCTTAGAGATTTCTTAATTGACCGTAAAAAATCAGATTTAGAATTTAGAACTGGTTATCTGCAAGGAGCAGATGAAATAATAAAGGCATACAAACGGGGTAACTTAAGAGTAAATAAAGCATCTTCACACCCTAAAGGTTCTCTGATGCGAGTTGTGCATGATGTGCGCCCTCACGAATGGTTAGATTTAGATAAACCGCTTAGTGAACAAAGCGAGTATGTACAACAAAGATTAAAACATCTTGAAGAAATAGCTGACAAAGCAAACAATTCTCCATTAATAGACAATCTTTGGCATGAGGATATGTCTGGTAGAGATATTTATAATTTAATACAGTCTTTGCATGTTGCCGATGCTTTACCAGCTATCCCTGAAGAATATGAAAGACATGTAAGTAATGATGAATACGCTTCTAAATATTTAAATTCATTAGGTATTAAGGGTAATAAGTTTCTTGATCAGCCAAGTAGAGAAATACAAAAAAATATAAAGCAGTTAGAAGAAATGAAACAAGTAGAAGAAGAAGATAAAACCATTAGGCCCACAGCTAATGGGGAGATGTCTCAAAAAGCTAGACAAAGATTAATAGATTCGTTAACACAAGAAATTAACGAGCTTAAAAATAAATTAAAACATAATTATGTAGTATTTGATGATAAGAATATTCATCGTATTGCTACTAATTTAGGTGAAAAAGAGTCTGAGATTAAGTTCTCCGAAGCACATCCCGTAGACGATCTAAACTCTAGTGACCCAGAGCGTATAAGCCAAGGGTTTAGTAAAGTCGGCGATGCAGTAAATAGTTTACCTGCGTTTGTAGGCGACAAAGTAGAAGGACTTAAGAATGCTATATCTAATGTGCAGAATGGTGGACTAAAAAGAACGTTCTTTAAAACTCAGCGTCTTGAGATGTTAAACCATATGTACCCTGATTTTGGAGTTAAAGAAACAGGTACTAAATTACTTAAGTCTTTACAAGACCTATTATCAGGACGTCAAGGTGCAATAGATAACCATATTACTGAAGCTGATAAGATATTTACTCGTGCTAGACAGATAGCAAAAGTTAACCCTAATGCTATGAAGACGCTAGACAAACTTGCTATTGATGCTCGTCTTGCTGAAGTTGACTTACTTAACCCTAAAGAAAGTGAGGGTGCGTGGAATGATCGTCGTAAGAAAGCACAAATTGTAGACGAAAGCACCTATCAAGATTACTCCAACGAATACGATCGTCTAAGCAAAATATGGAATAACAAATCTTTACTTCCTGATTACGTCAAACGCAGTTATACAGAAATGCGTGCTTACTATGACAAAGTACTTACTGACTTTCAAAATAGCTTATTTGGTGATGATGGTGCATTAACCCCCGGTGCTAAAGCTAAATTGCTTGGACAATTTGAGGCTATGCGTAATGGGGTAAAAGGTTATATTCCTTTAATGCGTTTTGGTGATTGGGTGGTTAAATACATTAACCCTGAAACAGGTGAGCCTATGGCTTCCCAGTTCGAATCCTTTAGAGAGCGTCAGCGTTTTGTTGATACGCAGTTAAAAGGTGTTGAGGGTGTGCAGTTACTAAAGCGTGTACAAGACCTTAAATACTCACCGAGTGAAGTGCCTCCTACTTCTTTTATTGGCAAGATCATTACTGACTTAGCTCAAAATGGTGCACCACCTGAAGTGCTAGATTCGGTGTATCAAAACTACTTACTTACATTCCCTGTCGGGTCTATTAAAAAACGCTTCTTACATGCTAAACGAGTAGGTGGTGTTGATCCGTTAGGTAAAGGTGATTATCTTGTCAAAACATTTGGTCAGGTAGCGCCTCAGTGGGGCCGCCGTATTGCCAACAGTATCTACGCACCTAAACTTGCTAATGTGTTTGCACAGGTTAAACACGTGGGGGAAACTACATCTGATCCTACAACTTCTGATTTGGCGCAACATGTTTTAGGTCAGGCTAAGTTCCAGTACGATCCAACCTACGGGCCTTGGGTGCATAATGCTACTGCAATGAGTTACTTTGAATATATTGCTGGAAATATCTCTTCCGCTTTTGTTCACTTTATGCACGTGCCATTAACTGTATTGCCAACCCTTGGTGCTGAGCATACTTATGGCGGGGCAAGTAAAGCATTATCTAACGCGTTCAAAGTTGTTAACAAAGGATTAGAGAACAACCCTAAATATGCTGTGCTGTATCAGATGTTAAAAGACAGAGCACAGATCGACCATACAACTCAGCGTGAGATATTACAGAATAGAAACGCGCCTTTAGATACGCTACACGGTGTATTCGGCAATGTTTCAAATCTTTTGTCTTTACCTTTTGCTGTGTCTGAAAAGTACACTCGCCGATTAACTGCTGTTGCTGCTTATGACTTAGCAAGAGAAAAAGGCATGTCCCCCGAAGCTGCTGCTGATTATGCAACAGACATAGTTATGCGCACTCAGACTTCCGGTATCGCCGCGATGGCACCAACTATTATGCAGCATCCATTTGGGCGTATGTTCTTAACCTTTAAGAACTTTGTATGGAACACATCTTCTATGTTTGCCCGGGCTGTATATGAGTCTATTAAACATGAAGATCCTGAGACACAACGTATTGCACGTCGTCAAGCCGTAGGTATGTTGTTTATGGCAACTGCATTAGCTGGTGCTAAAGGTCTACCTTTCTATGGCGCAGCCGAAACAACCGCTAATATGATTAATGCATTATTAGGTGATGGCTCCCCCTATGACTTTAACGAAGAAATGAAAAAACACTTTGGGGAGTTATTTTCTAAAGGACCGTTTAATTATTTCTTAAATGCTGATTTAGCTGATCGTATCGGTTATGGACAAGATATCTTATTCCGTGATGATCCTCGCATGATTTCGCAGGATGGATATGTATTGTGGGCAATGCGTAATATGTTTGGTCCGTTAGGTAGTTACGCAGCCAATGCAGAGCAAGCTATAAGTGAGTTTAACCAAGGGCATATAGAGCGTGGTATTGAGGGGTTACTACCTAACTTTATGCGTAACGCCATGAAAGGATATCGCTATGTAACTCAAGGTGCTACTACTATAGATGGTATACCTATTCAACAAGATATCGGTGCTTATAACGGGTTAATGCAAGCCATTGGTTTCGCCCCCGCAGATGTAGCAAGTAAGATGGAGACTAAAGCTGCGGTTGACCTTTATCAGAAACAAGTTGAGCGTGACCGTACTAATATTGTAAGACTTTATGTTATGGGTGCTACAACAGGGGATGATAGTGCAGTTGAGATGGCTATGAGTCGTATGGATAAATTTAACGATGCTCACCCTGACTATGCACTAAATGGTGGAGTATTATCTAAAGCCTTAAAAGCACATAATAAAGCTCTTAATGATTCCATTAATGGTATTCAGTTTAACAAGCACTTAATTAATGAAGTAAATGATAAGTTTAATGTGGAATAAAAAAGCCCCCTACCGAAGTAGGGGGAACAATGGACATTAACAAAGGAGAATATTACACAACACCAAGACAAAATGGAGAATGAACTGTGGTGTTAAAAGCAGTATACTACAGAATCCGCCAAAATCGCATACCTAAATACCCATTTTCAATTCGTTGCATACCGTCTAACGTAATCCCATAACGTCTCGCTATTATTTGCATTTGTTTGTTAAGGTTTATCATGTCAATAGCAGGGATAAAAAGAGACATACCTACCTCAAATTTACCCCAATTTATTGCAAACACAACACCATCAGGACATACATGATCAGGATTCAGCGCCGTCGACTTTATTGACGTGCTCACCCGCCGCTTTAATTTCGGCTTCAAGTTCGTCATCTAAAAAGCCTCCACAGTTAATGTGCAATACTGGCACTGCAGGTAAATTCATTTTGGTGCCTTTACCCATACGCTTCTTAGCTATTTTAGCTTGCGATCTACCTTTTTTAAGTGCTTCAATTAAACCGTTATAGTTAATCTGTCGCTCAATACACCAATGCTTTAATGGTGCGGGGTAAATGTAAAGCATCTTAACATCGTACTCATGGCGAATAACAAACTGCGCTCTGGGTTGTGCATCTGGAAGTATTAGTGTTTCAGTTAAGTCTTGCTTACCACGATTATCTTCAGTGCTTTTAATACGTAGTATGTTGTTATGGTTTTCTGCTATGAAGTTAACAAGTGTTGTCTCAGCATCATTATGTAGCTCATATGATCGGTCAGTTGCAATCTTAACTACTCTTTTAATATGCGCTACTAAATTGCGTACGTTGTAATTAAAAAAACCTAACCGGTTGCCGACGATTACGCCCATGACGGCGTTCGTTACTATAAGTGACTGGTATCGGTTTTGTGGGCCGAAATCAAGCACCTTGTCCAAACTCTGACGGACAGTTTTATATTCGTCTTTAAGTTTAGGAATGTTATTAATAACGTAGGTTAACAAGTCATACCATGCGTGTCCGTAGTTCTGTTTAATTAACTCAACTAATTCATCGGTCTTAGTCTTATCAAGATTAGGAACTGGGAATACTTCAACTTGCAATATCCGCAATGCCTCTGCTTTCGGCATAGCTTTAAACATACTCATCTTTTCAATAACGTCAGCGTTACCGGTAGTTAAAACGCTTAGTGCCCACTCTAACCCACGATAGCGTTCTTGGTTTGATGATGCTGACATACGACTTCTTTGCGTACCCATTGGAACTGAGTAAGTAAAATCGCTCAAGTCTTTACCGGTCATATTCGTTAACTCATCAACTAATGCACCAATGTTGCAGTACAACTCTAACCGATTCATTTTAGATGCAGTGGTATCGCGTTCTTTTAACATTAACTGCATAGGATCACCAAACGCTGCTAAGGCAGCAAGTCCTGCTGTTGTTTTACCTAGGCCACCGTCTTCACTGTATAGATGCAAGATAGCACCGTTAAATGGCGTGAACTTAGTAAAGATAGATCCTAGTAAATAACCAATAGCCATCTGATGTGTTTCCATACCGGGCTGTTCAAAGAAACTCATCGCTTCTTTCCATTTCTCGTACGTGCCTTTTGGTTCAAATGCTGTAAACAATCCCGCGGTAGAACTTGTTGGTGGATTATATTCGACCCTATCTGCAAAGACTTCTTTATCGCCTAATACAAATGATTCAAAATTATTACCCACCCAACCAAATTGTCTTTTGGCTACATCTGATTTTATTTTATGTTGCATATCCATTACCCATGTATTTAAGTAGTATTGAATGTCCTCAAACTTCATAAGAGTTACACCGTTTGACCCAAGGTATTTGCGTACCTCGTCTTTAGAACTTACCGATGCAAATGGCATAGTAAATTCTCTTACCCCATCTTTTGGTAAATGCAGTCTGATTACTATTGACTCACCAAACTCAGGGTCGTGTAACCTACGTGAAACGTATAGGTCATGTTGGTAAATAAGTACTTCTTGGTCTTCACCATCTTTATTAACAATTCGTTTAAATATCCCACCCTGCTTACCACGAAAATAAGGCGCGGGGTATTCTGGAATCACATATATCTGTGATATACCACTTGGCATATTAATAGGTGTGTCTTCAATTACATTGTCTTCTTCTGTTGCTTCAAGTACTTCACGTCCTAACACAATAGGAGATTTAATTATTCCTTTATTGCCACAACCATCGCATCCTTTAGGATTAAACTCCTCGAACTTAGCACAGGTATACGGGCCACCTTTAATACCGTACACTTTTCGTTCTGTTTCATTGGGGTCGTATTCTGGATGTCTACATGAAATCTTATGTATAGCTATATCAGCATCGACACAAAATTTAGCAATAGACAAACCCGCCCGCCACATTGGTTCCGACATTGTTTCTTGGTTCTCAATAACATACTTAATCTGTTGGCATCCTGAGCCTTTAAGTGTCTTATCAAGTATTGTCTTAAACCTATTAGTGTAATTACCTAGCAATGCTTTCGTTACTTCATCCATTTCCCTTGGCGGGATAAATGACTTTCGTGCTTTTACTGGTTCACCTATAATATCTTTCAGTGTGTTGTATGACTTAGGTTGTGCAGGAACACCAATCAATTCAACTGGGCGTGGGGTATCCTGTTTAAGGTTTAACGTTCCGGGAATACGTAATATCCGTGCCGGATCCGCTGTCACTGAAGGGTCTGCAAACAAGCCATGCACATCACATAAGTATTTAAGTTTATCAGCTAGTGGTTGCCATGTTTCACGTGAAACAGGTTCATCTAAAGTCCAATAAACGTGCACACCCCCGCCTGAATTAACAAGCGTTGGTTTAGGTAATTTTGTTGCTATGCAAAATTCTTTTAATGCATTAATTGCTTCTTGTTGATTGGTATACGGTTTCCCATTACCACAGTCTAAGTCCAAGTATAAAGATTTTAAATGGTTAACATTAACAGCTTTTCTTGATTTACCGTCTACAAAAGTTGCTAGCGCATAGTAGGCGTTATATCCCTCTTTAACTAATGATTCCGCAGCGGATACAACATTCTCTATTGTCTTATAAAATTTTTGGATTGGCCTGTCGGCTTCTGTCTTTAACCCTACTACGCAATAAAACCCTTCCTGTCCAAGGACTTGTTCTAAAAATTTATTATTGTCCATTCTCCACCCAAAGCGTAGGGTGGGGTTACTTACAGACTATTGTTTACAATCATATAACTAACAAATAGGATACAGGCTATTTAAAGTCGCCGAGCCGACTCGTCTGTGTTCACCCCGAAGTTATATTTTATACATCATCCCATTCGTTTACCAAGTCACCAAGACTAGATTCTTGCACTACAGGTGCCGGTTTCTTGGTTGCTACTTTTTTGGGTTGTTCAACTTCTGGTTCGGACTCTTCAAATTCCTCTGCTTGTGGTTCTGGTTCAGCAACTTTAGGTTTAGCTATAGCGTTCTTAGCTTTTGGTTGAGCCTGTTCAAACTCTTCATTGTGTGTTTTCACATTGTCAGTCTGAGCCACAGTCATAGTGATTGCTTTAATCGCATCATCACTCTTCATAAGACGTTGTACTGTCTCATACTCTTCGCTAGTTACTGGGCGGACTGGCTTAAAGGTTACTTTCGGCGTAGCACTGCTTGTATCAAAGCGCATCTCAGTTACAACACCAATGATAGGCACACCGTTGTTTTGCAAGAACTTAGCGTATGCGTTCAATGGCATTTTGTTTTTCTCACCATCACCAAAGATAGACTTGGCGGGTAATACTAACTGATATACGTTCTCGTTTTCATCACCCTCAATAATTACTGCTAAACGGCGTTGATGTCTACAAGCACGACTATTCTCTTGTCCACTACCTTTAATATTCTGTGGGCAGTTTAAACAAGTTAATGATTGTTTCTTTTCTGCTGACTCATCTGGACGTTGCCCATCTGCTGACCAACATGCGGGACTTAATACTTCACCCTCTGTATAGGTCTTGTCATAGTAAGTACGTGATACATGTGGCGCAGCATTAATAATAATGATGTTCATAGCACGTTCTTCTGATAAACGTACTTCTTCACCACCAACTAACTCACGGAATACACCACCTTTGATACTAATACGGCGCATGCCACCGCCTGTACCGCCCGCTAATGAAGATGTAACTGGATCTACTGCATCCTTAAGATAGGCGGGTAAACCACCTTTAAAAATTGCTATATCGTTACTCATTGTAAATTCTCCTTAAATGTCATCGTCTGGGTTAAAGTTCATTTCTAATTGTGTACCTTCGGGTAACGGAATACCGTCTGTACTTTCATCTCCACCAAGCTTACGCAGTGCTGACTCAACTTCACTTATCTTAAACCGATATACACCACCGATTTTTAAAGACGGTACTAAGTTTTGCCTAATCCACATACGCACAGTTGAGACTGATACAGAGAAATAGTCCGCTACACCCTCTATTGGTACAAAGGGTTCATCAGTCATTTTTGCTCCTTTTTATTGTTACTGAATACTCCATACTTGAATTAAGCCCGGGAGGTAGTACCTCTGGGTTCTCTTCAAGATAAGCCTTAATGTTGCCTTGGTTTAAACGCTTTTCTAATAACTGTGGCATGTTATTGTCCACAATAAACTTGTGCATTGCATCCCAATCATTTGTCGAATAAGTCGTGCGTACAGTACGGTAGACTAACCCCGATGATGTACGGATACTTTCGGCATTGAGGGATTTCATGTGCTCAAGGATAGCGAATTTCACTTGGTTCATATCAGCCTCAATACCTTTTATCTTGGCCTCAAGTTCCTTAGAGATTTCCGCTTTTTTATCCCGCATCTTGATATAGACACGAGTCAGTTTTTCGAGGGAAATATCCCCCATTGCTTCATTATCAGCCATAATATTCTCCTTAATATGTCGTAGCAGTACCTATTGGTTTTCTTACTACATGTCCATTACAATACTATCAAAGTTTATTTTAGTCAAGCAAATTCTTATAAAGATCAACTAATTTTTCGTGGTCATTTATTTTATTATCTAACATGTTATAGAGTCTATTCTCAACTTGTGACCCCTGCAGTCTGACCACTGTGACTGGATGTTTCTGACCCGCTCTATGCGCCCTTGCATTAGCTTGAGCATATATTTCTAAACTGGACGTAGGACCCCACCAAACGATTGTATCGGCAGCGGTGAGTGTTACCCCATGCGCCGCAGCTTGTGGTTGTATAACCAATATACGAGGGTCTGGCGTTGTCTGAAACCGACTAAATATCTCTGCCCTTTTAGACGCTGATATTTGACCATTTATTATCTCTGTTGAGAAACCATCACTAACTAATTTACTAGAAAGAATTTCAATCGTATTCCTAAACGGAACAAAAATCAAAACCTTTTGCTGAGTTTCGTCTATGACTTCACGCAACACTTTGTATCTATTAGATATATCAAATTCTAATGTTTCACCTGAATCAGAATATACTGCACCGCACGATAACTGCAGTAGCTTATTAATAGCTACTCCCGCGTTTACAGCCGTAATCTGCTCACCTGATGCTTCCATAATCAAGCGGTTCTTAAACAAGGTATAGTATTTTTTCTGTTGTGGTGTTAGTTCAACCTTACGAGTAACATAGGTCATGTCAGGCAAATCAAGACATTCATCCTTGGTGTAACGTATTGCAGGCTGAAGTGCCTCATGCACTATATGTCGTGCGTTTTCTCTGGGCACCCACTTAAATTTACTAACCTGTGTCATCACCATATCTCTGAACGCCCCACGAAATTTGGGCACACCTGTTGGATTAACTAACTTAGCTAAACCATATGCATCCATAGGCGACTGCGCTGCCGGTGTTCCCGTCATCATCCACAACCAAGTGTCCGGCTTTAATATCTTATTAAGCGTTTTCCATCTAGTGGTCTGATTATTTTTATATGCATTAGCTTCGTCGATAATAATTAAATCGAACCCCGCATCTGCAATAATATCTTGTACGATCTCAACCCCATCATAGTTAATGATGACGTACTCTGACTGTGAGTTAATTACTGCTTCTCGCTTTTCTTTCTTGCCATGAGCAATGTCCACGGTACGGTGCATAGCAAAACGGAATAAGTCTGCTCGCCATGCTGAGTCCATAATCGACAACGGACATATCACAAGTACACGCTTAATTCGCCCAAGTTTTAGTAGGTAGTCTGATGCCCATATAGCTGATGCAGTTTTACCTGTACCTTGTTCATTCAAACAAAAAGCTCTTCTGTTCAAAGTAAGGAAAGACGCTGTAACACGTTGGTGTGCAAATGGTTGATGCACTCCGGGC
>JAEHJW020007611.1_pt1 | contig 21320 bp, 19 predicted proteins | sample 9271431 | NCBI WGS metagenome assembly JAEHJW02 | reverse complement strand
GTGACTGCTCCGGGCTGCGGGGTGACTGCTCCGGGCTGCAGGGTGACTTAGATCAATGCGAGATTACCGACAAGGAACGTGAACAGGGCTTATACCTGTCTGATCTGGAGGTGGAGGTGATACAACAACCGCGCCCGCAACCTGTAACCCCGTCGGCCAGCGTGCTAGCGAAAGCTGAACGCACCATTAAAGCCTAAGTGGCGGAATTGGTAGACGCAAGGGACTTAAAATCCCTCGGTTTATACCGTACCGGTTCGACTCCGGTCTTAGGCACCAATTATTAGGAGGTACTGTGGTACCATATATAGAAGTAAGCTTAGATGAACTACCTATAAACATTAATAAACCATTAGCTTTTGATACCGAAACTATTGGCTTATATGGCCGTATTAGATTAGCCCAATTCTACCAAGAAGGTTGGGATGCAGTACACTTAGTTAATAATCCTAATCCCTTCGAACTCGCTGCTTTGCTTTCCAATGTAGAGTTTATTGCTCATAATGCTCATTATGACATAACTACTATTCAAGCTAACACTACTTCTCGTTGGATACCTTCTAAGTTTGAAGATACACTATATTTAGCTAGACTTAAATTCTATAAAGAAGAGGCTTTCTCGTTAGATAAAGTCATGGAATATGTACTGCAGCGAGATGTATATGCAGAGCAAGGTATAGATAAAAAAGTATGGCAAGATAGTGATTGGTCTGCTATGGTTTTATGCAACCAGCAGAAAACTTATGCTGCTACTGACGTATATTATTTACTTGATGTATACAATGCAGTTAAAGACTATGCGGATAATACTAGCTATAGATTAGACAAGTTGTTTATACAATATGCACTTGACTTCCAAAATAATGGCATGCCAGTAATAGCAGAGGCTGTGCAAAAACAATATGCAGATAACTTAAAAGCTATTGAAGAAATTGGTGTTAAAATTAATGTTAATAGCTATCAGCAAGTGCGGCCTTATATAGGTAGTACTATGTCTGATGATCTTGGCTTAGCTAAGTTAGCTTTGCAAGGTAATGTTAAAGCTGATAATGTTCGTAAAGCCCGTAAGCTTATAAAGCAAAACAGCTTCTTAAATAAGTTTGATGTAGACTCTGGTTATATTTATGGTAAATTTACGCCTAGCGCTAGATCAGGCAGATCTACTTGTAAAGATCAGAACTTGCAGCAGCTTCCTAGAAAGTTAAAACATATATTTGGCTACGAGCTTGATGGTGATAAAGTATTCATTTACTCTGACTATAAACAGTTAGAACTAAGAACTATTTGCGCTATTACTGGTGAGCTTAGAATGGCTAAGCTACTACGTGATAATGAAGATGTTCATGACTTCACTGCTAAGATGTTGTTTGGTGAAAACTTCACACCTGAGCAACGTCAGATTGCTAAGACAGCTAACTTTGGATTACTGTATGGTGCTGGTGTTGATACCTTCCTTAGCATCCTAATCAAGCTAGCTAACTTAATGCTAGCAGAAACAGCTGGTGTAGCTATCAAAAAGCGTTGGCTTAACTTGTGGCCTTCAATTAAAGCATGGCAAGATTCAGGCATGCAAGCTTGGCGTAGAAAAGAAGCTTGGCAAACACCGTTTGGTCGTAAGTATATAGCTAAGCTAGCGACAGACCAGCTCAACATTATGAACCAAGGCTTTGGTGCAGAAGTAGCTAAGCTCGCTATGCACTATATGTTCATAGATCCTGAGTTTGCAGATACTGGCTTAAAACTTAATAACTATATTCATGACTCTTATATATTCACTTGTGCAAATGATGAGCAGTTGTACAAACCCGCCGCTGACCTGATAGCTAGGTCTATGCAGAAAGCGTGGTTTGAAGCATTGGCTGTTGGCAAAGATTTGAAGATTAGAGATTTGCCAATGCCAGTAGATGTGTTTGTTGGTTTTAACTGGGGTTCAATCGAAAAAGAACCATTGTATAAACTAGAGCTAGAGGGTATGAAATATTATGTGCATAGCTAAGTTCGAGCAAGATTATCTTGAGCTAATAAACCGTATTTTATCGCAAGGAGTCATTAAACAAGGCCGCAACGGTTCTACTAAAGCTTTGTTTGGTGAAACTCTTAAGATAGATATGACTGATTCTAAAGAGTTCCCTTTACTGCATACCCGTAAGATATTCCATAAAGGAATATTTGGTGAGTTCGCAGCTATGGTTAGAGGTCCTTCAAATGTCGCAGATTTCCAAAAGTTTGACTGTAATTATTGGAATAACTGGGGTGATGATAAAGGTAACATTAATGTGGATTATGGCAACTTATGGTTAGACTTTAACGGTGTTAACCAGTTAGAAGAAGTAGCCCGCAAGTTAAAAGAAACACCCAACGATAGGCGCATTATTATATCTGGTTGGGATCCTTCTAATTTAGAAGACCTTAGCTTGCCATGCTGTCATATTCTATACCAGTGGTTTACACGCGGGCCGTACTTAGATATGATTTGGTACCAACGTTCTGTAGACACAATGGTAGGCTTACCTTCTGATATTGTATTAGCTGCTATTTGGAATATTATGTTAGCTAATGAAGTAGGCTTAGCGCCAGGCGAAATAACTATGATGCTTGGCGATACGCATATCTATAGCCAGCATGAAGAAGGCGCAGTGCAGATGTTAAAGACTAGAAAGCTAATAAGAAGCTATCCTGAGTACACACTCAGTGCTAAGCCAGGTATGCCTGTTACAGAGTTCTTACCTAGCATGATTAGTTTAACTGGTTATAACCCGATACAAACTGTTAAGTTTGATCTTATTGTTTAAGGAGAGTGCAATGAATTTCGGAAGAGCGTTAGAACATCTAGAAGCAGGCTATAAGCTTACTCGTACCGGTTGGAATGGTAAGAATATGTTTGTGTACTTAGTTCCAGGCAGTGTGTTCCAAGTAAGTAGAGTACCTCTATTAGGTATCTATCCAGCAGGTGAAACTATTACATATAGACCGCATATTGATATGCGTTATGCTGATGGTACATGTGGTGTATGGCTTGCTTCTCAAAGTGACATGTTAGCTAATGACTGGGAGTTGGTATAATGGATTACATACCAAGAATAGTAAAGTGGAATTCTTTACGTTATGACCAAGTGTTTGACCATAACTTAGCTACTAAGATTATGGCTGAAGAGTTTGTAGAGTTCATTAAAGCTAAAGAAGAAGTAGATGTGCTTGATGCTTTAGTAGATATGATCTATATAGCTGTTGGTGCTATGTGGAAGATGGGTTTAGATGAGTGGCAAATTGCTGCAGCTATTGAAGCTGTATGTGACTCTAATGATTCTAAGGACGTTAACAGAGTAGCTCCTAATGTTAAAGCTAACATAGTCAAAGGAGCTAATTATTTCAGACCTGAAGAACGCTTGCAGGAGATCTTAGATGAACGAGTATAAACTTAAAGCTATAGCTATACGTGTAGCAGCTAAATCACCTTGCAATAAACGAAAAGTAGGCGCTATTATTGTAGATGAAACTGGTGAGATTATAGCATCAGGGTACAACCATGCTAATGGCGGACCTTGTGAGGATGCAGCTGGTGCTACGCTTAGTACTGTAGTGCATGCTGAGATAGCTGCGCTTAATGATATGCGAGATTTCTTAGACAATAATAGTATAAAGTGTGATACTTCTACTTTAACTATGTATGTTACTCAACCACCTTGTAACTCTTGTTTAGCAGCTATAAAATCTACAGGTATAGAGCGAGTAGTAATAGCTGATACGTTCATGAAGTTTGATGGTGATAAACTTCGTTATGATCTTATACCTGTAGACTGGTCAAGAGGTGATGCAGAGATACTAACTTTTGGCGCACGTAAATATAAGCCAAATAACTGGCGTGAAGTAGACGACATTGGCAGGTATATCTCTGCTCTCGAGAGACACTTAGAAGCTGTAAAATCTTTTATGGAAGGTGAGCCTAATAGTTCGCTTTTTGATTCTGACTCTGGCCTACACCATATGAAACATTTACGCACTAATGCAGGATTTTTGCTTACCCTCTTGGCTGATGAAGACAAAGCTAAGGTATTCATCAATAGGCCTAAATCCTGACAAAAACAGGCTTCATGAGATTGTCCATATCTAATTATTTTGACTTAGCCTAAGGCTTTATATAGGTTAAAATTAAAATTGATATGGGCCTTCTAAGGAGCTCATATTTTTCTTTTAAAATCATAGACTTAGGCTAATAGTAATAAGTTTAACTTATTACCATCATAAGATATATCTAATATACAAGTAGCTTAAGCTATGATATAATTAAATAGTAATCAAACAGGAGTATAGCATGTCTATTAAAATTAACCAAACTAATATACGTATTCGTCCGTCTAGTGTAGATACTTTTCAGCAATGCTCATATCAGTGGGCTAAAGTATTCCTTGAAGGCATTACTACTATTCCTAGTGCTAGAGCAGCTATTGGTACAGCTATTCATAAAGCCATTGAAGTAATGTGGCTTGAAGCTATGAATAGTAAAAAGAAAGAACCTAATTTATCCGCAATGCTAGACGCAGGTGTAGAATCTTTTAAAGAGTCTACTAAAGAGGGTATGCGTTATGACAATGGTGAAGACATTAATAGTTGTAATAAAGAAATTGCTGCTGGCACTAATGCTTTTGTTGAAGAGCTTGTACCATTCTTAGATATTCCAGACGCCGTTGAAACTTACTTAGAGATACCTATCTCTGGCCACCCTATTGTATCATCTGTAGGTGGTACTGTAGATTACTTAACACCTGATTGTTTAGATGATGTTAAGACTTCTAAGAAAACTCCGTCGCCAGCTAACTATACTACTCAGCAATCTATATATAGACTGTTAGCTGAGGCTAATGGTAAAAACATTAAGCATAACCGCATTCAAGGTGTTGTGCTTACTAAAGTACCTAAGGCTGTTATTCTTGACTTACAACCTAATGTTGACCAAGCTAAGCATATTGTTAATACTATATTGGATACTATTGAAATAGCTTCTAAAGATATTATGCCCATAGACTTACTGTTCAGATGCAATACTAAGTACTATCTGTGTAGCCCTTTGTATTGTTCTTTACATGGTTCTTGCCCCGCTACTAAATAGGAATAGCTATGATACCTAGAGATTACCAAGAAGAGCTAAGTGATAAAGGCTTAGAGATATTACGAAAGCATGCTCTCGTTTATTTGTCATGGGAAGAGCGCACTGGTAAAACTCTAACTGCTATTCTTATAGCTGAGAAAGCTTTAGTAACTAATATACTAGTTATAACTAAAAAGAAAGCTTTAGATGGTTGGCATAATACATTGGATAACTATAAGCATACTAAGAAGTATACAGTTACTACTTATGGTAGTGCTCATAAAATACACGCCGATTTTGACTTAGTTATACTAGATGAAGCGCATAACTATATATCTGGGTATCCTAAGCGGACGCCTACATGGTGTAATATACGTAAAAAAACTAAGAGAAAACCGCTAATTTATATCTCTGCTACACCGCATGCACAAGGGTATCAATTATTATACAATCAATTTGCTCTAAGTGATTGGAGTCCTTGGAATAACTATTCTGATTTTTATTCTTGGTTTAGAACTTATGGTATACCAAGGCAAATAAGGATAGGCTCTAGAGATGTTAATCAATATGATAAAGTTAAAGAGCCTTTAATTAAAGCTTGTATAGATCACTTGTTTATATCTAAGACAAGAAAGAGTCTTGACTTTAAACATGAACCTAAAGATATAGTGCACTATATAGAGCTTAATGAAGAAACAAAAGCACTATATAATAAAGTGCTAAAAGATAAAGTATTATCAATAGGTAATGCTAAGTTACTAGCAGATACAACTATTAAGCTTCGTTCAACTCTTCATATGATTGAAGGTGGTACTATAAAGACAGTAGCTAATGACTGCTCCGAAGTTAATTCTGTTCAAGATGCTAAGTTAGTAAAAAGAGTAAAAGAAAAAGTTGCAGACATGCATTTATGTCATTTATACTATACTTTAAGTAATTGCGAAAAGATAGACTGTATATTTGAAAATTGGGGAGACAGTGAAGACGTAGCTATAATGTATAACTATATAGCAGAAGAGTATAAGCTTAAAGAGTATTTTAAGAACGCAGTTATCCTACAAGCTACTAGTAATGCAGAAGGTGTAGAACTATCCCATATAAGGCATTTAGTAGTCTACAGTCAAGATTTTAGCACAGCTCGGCACACACAACGTAGAGCTAGGCAAGCATCAAAAGATAGAGAGCATCCTATAGATGTGCATTTCTTACTAACTAAAAATGGCATATCTGATCAGATATACGAAACAGTTAGCGTTAATAAACGTAATTATGTAGACAGTGTATTTGAGAGGAAATATTTATGAAACTTCTGCAAGACTTAAAAAGTACTAACTCATCTATAGATAAGAAAGTACGCTTGACTGGAATTAGTTATAATGAGTTTAGAACTTTTATCTATGCTTATAATCCATATCTATTATATGGCATGACTTTCGGGTGCGTTAACTATGATAAACTAGGTGAACCTACTGATGCACTGTTCAATACTTTAGACTATATTATAGATAAGCGAGTAATAGGAAATGCAGCTAAGGATCTTGTAAGCACTTTTGCTAAAGAAAATGGCGATCTAATAAAGTTAGTTATCAATAAAGATTTAAGATGCGGCGTATCTCATGGTTTATTTAATACTGTGCATAAGCATGCTATACCTGTATTTAATGTACAATTAGCTAAGGAAGTACCTATTAGTGATATAGAATTTCCTGTATTGGCACAGATCAAGTACGATGGTGTTAGGATAGTAGCTGTTAACACAGGTGGCAAGGTTAAGTTGTTTACTAGAAATGGCAAGAACGTTGTACTGCCTAACTTAATAGATACTTTGCAAGATCTAAACTGTATAGATTTCATACTGGACGGTGAACTAGTATATACAGAAGGCAAGCAAGAAGGTAGATCATCTATATCAGGCGCAGTTAACTCTGCTATGCATGGTGGTACTGTAGACGAGAGTGAAATGGTCTACTACATTTTTGATACTATGCCATTATCTGAATGGTACGCTGGCGAATGTAATGTGCCTTATTTTAAGCGGTTCGATAAACTGCATGAAATAATACCACAAGATAATAACTATATAGCTATAGCTGATACATTTGAAGTGCATAAAAAGCTACAGCTTAATGAACTTTATGACGGTGCTATAGCTATTGGTTATGAAGGTTTAATACTTAAAAATGCAGGGCATAAGTATACTTTTAAGCGGTCAAAAGATTGGATTAAACTTAAAGAAACTAAAACTGTTGATTTGCCATGCCAAGGTGTAGTATATGGAGAAGGTAAATATGAAGGCATGATAGGCTCTTTAATTTGTCAAGGCGAAGTAGAAGGTAAAAAGATTACAGTTAATGTAGGTTCTGGTTTAACTGATTTTGATAGACAAAAAGATGTTTGTCAATATGCAGGTAAAACTATAGAAGTTAAATATAACTCTATAGTTAGAGATAAAGATTCTAATACTTATAGTTTATTTTTACCCCGTTTTGTAAAAGTTAGATTCGACAAGTAATAACCGACAAAAACAGGCTCCATGAGATCGTCCATATCTAATTATTTTAACCTGGCCTAAGGCTTTATATAGATTAAAATTAAAATTGATATGGGCCTTCTCAGGAGCTCAATAAGTTATTGATTTATATAGGATTTTTGACATGAGTGAGCAGCAGTTACAAGCCAAGATCTTAAAATACTTATACGCTATAGGCGCGTACTCTATTAAAGTAGTATCAGCTACTAGAGCTGGTGTGCCTGACATAGTATGCTGCTATAAAGGGAAGTTCATAGCTATAGAAGTTAAGCTACCAGGAAATAAACCCTCAGCCTTACAAGTATCTAATATAGAATTGATACAGAAGGCTGAGGGTTATGCTTTTGTTGCTTATAAATTAGAAGATGTGGCTAACTTTTTTTCTGCCTTAGATAATCCTGCCACTCAGGCCTAATTGGCTGGGTAGTCTTATATCTATTTCTAGTTATTTTTACCCAGAACCAGTATAATCTAGCTAACCATCTAGGCGCGCCTAATTGTATAAGAAACTTATGGAATAACCTATCTGCTTCTTGTACGGTTATCACATTGTAATGCACTAAATGCCTACGGGCCCAGTCATGCCATATACCTGCATTAGTTAGGGTATTACCAAACCAAGACTCTGGCGCACCTGTAAGACCATCACTATAAAAGCCTACAGGCACATACCAACCATCTATGTGGAACTCTTTTTCTACTTTAAACATTAATTACTCCTTAAACATAACTATATCATCGCCAATAGACAAGCCATCGTAACCTCTATTCTTTAAAGTCTTAGCTATATTCTTATCTGTTTTAAGCCTAGCTTTATCTATAGAGTCTACACCTAGGATTATCTTAAGATCTTCTTCAGTAGCTACTCTACTAGGCAATAATTTTTCGCTAAATAATTCACCTTTAGTTTTAGTCATACGTTCTACAGCTTTAGTCTTATCTGTAGTCCAATATATTCCAGTACCTAATGGTCCGTCTATGGACTTATGGGCAGTTCCTGGTACACCTGATCTATACACTTCTACTTTAGGATAAGTAGCTTTTTCTCCAAACTTAGCATATTGCAAAGCTAATTGCCTAATTGATGTAGCTAATTCTTTATCTGCAGGTAAAGCTTTTTCTACCTCTTTTATAGCTTTAGAACTAACTGGGTTCTCTAGTACTTTAGCAGTTTTAGTTACAAGAGCTACAGCTTCACCTTGAGCAGTAGGTGCTAACCGTTTAATATAGTTAAATACGCTACTAGCAAATTCATATTTAGCACGAATAATAGGATCTGTAGTTAAGTAACTTTGAAACTCTGGTTTTACTATTTTACCCGTGACTTGTTGTAGATGCACGTCATTTTTAAATACTTCAGCCATTTTACCTATAGCACGTTTTAACTCTCTAGTGCCTTCAGTAGTAAAGCCTACATGCTTAAGTTCATCTGATAATCTAACAAAGTTAGTAGCTTGGAAGTCACCTTCAAAACCTACAGTATGCCGCTTAATGATATTGTCTAATACTGCGCCTTCTGCTTGTTTACGAATATGGTCAGGTAATGTACCAAGTACTTCCATAAAAGTGCCATCAATAGAAGTTATACGCTTAGATAAATCATTAACAATTTTAGTAGGATTAGCGCCTTTAGCTGTCAATGCTTTATACAATACATTACGTTCAAGATTCTTCATCTTGCCATACTCTGTATTAGCTTTGCGCCATTCTTTAAGCCATGCCTTACCATCAGGCATGTCTTTAGCTCCCCTAGCTATCTCTGCGTCAATATTATCCATAACGCTCTTGACCATTTCAAAGTCTGCTACTTTACGAATTTTCTTGTTCTGCATAAACTCGTTGATAGTAGCCCTTAAATCTAGCAAGTCAGAGAAAGACCTTAAGTTATTAACTACCATGCCATCTTCTGTAGGCTCAGCGCCAAGCCTACGTATACGATCAACGTAAGCCTTGAAGTTCTCAGCTATAGCAGGATTTCTAATCTTACTAGTTATATCGTCTATTAGAGGTTCTACAGCCGTTGCTGAATAGTCAAACGTAAAGCCAGATGTTTTCATCTGGTTAGCACCTAACGTTTTTATACCTCCATAATAAGACTTAACATCTTTTACGTATTTATCTAGCTCATCATGCAGCACTACGCCTATATTATCTGCTGTAAGCTTATTAGAAGATTCTAATAAGTTTTTTGCTCTATCGTCTATAGTTTTAGATAAATTAGAGCTAAGCCTAGGATTAATAGACGCTGCTGGACCAACTATAGCTTCACCACCAGGTTGTACTTGTGGTAATACATGTATAGCTTTAGTCTCTCTAGTTAAGCCAGGTGCTTTAGCATTAGACAGTTCTTCCCAAGACTTAATAATCTCATCTACTTGGTTATCATCAAGATGCAGATTTTCTTTAAGCGCTTTATATGCACCAGCAGTATTACCATCAAGTACTGCTTTGCTACCACGGTATAACGCTTTAGTAGCTTTAAACCCCCATTCTAATGGTTTTAAACCTAACTCAGCTATGATAGCAAATTGCCCTGTATCTTTCATAGCATCTATATAGTGTTGAGCATCTAACTCTTGCTTAGTATGAAACGCATTAAGTGCTACGTCTAATCCTCTACCGACAGCACTTGCAGGAGCACCAACTCCTATACTACCAGCTATAGAAGCAGCGCCAGTAATCGCACCAGCAGTTAGCTTGCCAGGCCAGCCAAATTTAGCTATAGGAGCAGAAATAGAGGCGCCCCACCGAGCTCCTGCAGCCATGCCAGACATACCACCAAGTGTTCCGCCTAGTATTTCATTAGACCTATTAGCTATAGCAGAGAATAATGACTCATCTACAGGTATTTGCTCACCGCTCTCAGTAAACTCTATAAGCTCATTATCTGGGCTTACTCGTACGTCCTTACCCATTTGGCGTAAAGTATTAGCTATAGTATAGCTTAACTGCTGATCAAATGAATCGCTGCGAGACTTTGCTTGTTCATTACCTGCTACTCCACGTATGTAGTCTATAGTGGGCATGTCCCTATCATGTATAGTTCTAAGCATAGATGATAGCTCAGATGTATCTATACTGGTAGGTGTCGGGTTGGGATTAACTGGAACTAATTCTGGTTTAAGCGTAGTAGGTTGTTGTGGTATTTCTGGAGCACCACCAATTTCAGGCATATTATATTTATTTTCAACTTCAGGCTCTGCTATAGTCTTAGTACTGGCCATAACAGATTCAATATCTTCAAAACCTAAGTTATACTCGGACTTTAAATATGCTTTAATTTCTTCATCAGATGTTTTACTACGCGCTTCACTAACCTTACCTTTAAAACTATCAAGCACAGTTGAATGCGCATCTTCAGGTGATAGACCCTGACTTTCTGCAAGATACGACTTAATCTCATCTATGCTATAACCTCTTTCAATAGCTGTTATTACAGGGTTATCTTCAGCAGTAGCACTACCATACTTAATATCTATAACTAATGGTTTAGTAGCGCCAGCTTCCGCGTCGGAGGCGGTTATACTAGGTTGCATATCTGTATCCTCTATAGGTATATTAGTTGTAGCCCCGTCATTTTGTGATAGCACTGTTTCTACTCTTTCTCGTGTTTCTTTAGTTGTTGCAGTAGGCAATGTTTGCCTTATTTCTTCCGGTAGTATGCCGGCAGTTAACAAAGTATTAACATTACTTTCAACATCTTTAGCTGATACATCTTCACTGCTAGTAGAAGCTACTACAGCAGTAGCACTTGCAACTGTATAGAGTTCTAGCTTTTTAGCCCACTATGGCTTATTATTAAACACATCTTGGCGACTATTTAGCATATCAGTTAAATCAGCTTTAGGCATAACTAGATTAGGATCATAAGCATCTAAATCCTCACTTACTCCAGACCATTTTAACTCTTCTTCTTTAACTCCTCTTTTAGTTAAAAAGTTCTTTACACCAGAAGCAGTCATCTTCCATGTTTCAGGAAGTTCTTCAATTACTTGAGTTAAAACTGATTTTGGTATAATCGGCATGTTACTTACCTAAGCCAGACTTCATCATTTCTTCATAGCGTTCTTTGTTACGAGTTTCACTATTAGCATGATTCTGCTTTAGCTTACCCATATACTCATCTACACCTAGTTTAGTAGCCATAGGTTTACCAGTATTTGTATTAGTACTAGCTACGTCTTTACCTACGCCATACTTAGACCCTTTATTTATAGGTACTATAGACTTATTCTTAATACCTTCTAAGTATTCCTTATTACTTGTAATCATAGACTCTAATTTACTTAGCTCATCATACTCTTCATCAGTACCTATACGCTTAACTAGTTTAGACCGCAGTTTATCATGCTTAGCAATAAGATTACCTAAATCTATTTTGCCTTTAGCATAGTTAATAGCATTACTACTAGCTTTAGCTATTTCTAGTTCTTCTGCGCCAGATTTAGCTACTTTAGTAGTGGCCATAGGCATTTCTTCTTTAACTAATGCCTTGATACCAGCTTTTAACAGTTCTTTGATAGCGCCCATTACATCATCTCCGGTTGAGTGTTTTGCGGAAGTTTAAGTTGTGAACTCATCTGACTATTAGTATCTGGATTACCTGAAGCCATCATAGAAGCAGCAGCTTGAGCTTGAGGATTACCTTGTAACATCATAGCAGTTTGCTTAAGTATCTCCGATATATCTGGACTATGCTTAGTCTTCATCGATTGTACAGATAGAGCTGCTGCTTGGAAGTAACCAGCTGGATTTACTTGAGCTAATAATTGTCCAATAGACCCTGACAGCATAGTCTCAAGCATTAACTGATTTTTCTCTTCCTCATCATTATAAGCAGTAGTAGATATTTCAATCTCTACATCACTAGCAGATATTTCTGTATCCTGTTCAGGTATTGGAGCTACAACAAAATTACCATCTTCATCTTCTAAAGGTTCATTAGTAGCAGGGTCTTTTACAAACTCAAAAGCAAATTCCATTACAGGTTGATTACTCTTATCAAACTTACCGGAGAATATCTCCATAGGTTTATTAATAGTAATCCACCGTTGCCCAACTGTATCATCAGCTATATACATAGTCTGCTCAGCAGTATAATACTGTTGAACTAAGCTAACTATATCCTGACCAAGTAGCTGATAAAACTGTTCTATTCTACCAGTTAGATAGCGTTGCGCAGTTATAGTTGCATTTTGCTGTAGCTTAACCTTTCTACCGCTATCGCTAGCAAAAGCCATGCCCAAGAAGCTATCATTTATACTTAGTACTTTTTGTATTCTATCAAAAGCTTTATCTATAACAGTGTATTGATCTAATACTTCTCTAGACAAGTTGTCTATCTTAATGCCATTAAGATCTAATACCTCAATAACAGCATTGACTCTATTAAATGCATCAGTAAATACATCTATGTCTTCAACAGCACCTTGTTCAACATAAGCCTTCTTAGTATTAACCATTAGCTGAATTTTAATAAGCGCCTGGTTAATAGCTTTCTGAGTTTCTACTACTTCTCTGAATATGCCATAAAACTCTACTCTATTAGACGTATTAAGCTTATGCACTCTATAAGGGAAGCGGACCTTCTTATGCGTTACTTCTTTACGGTATAACTCAGTATCTCCACACCAATGAATAGACCAAGTTTTACCTGTGTCATCTGTTATAACAGAGTGCACAACTAAGTAGTTATTGAATACTTTATACTTGCCTACAAACTGATCTTCATATTTATAAGTAAACTCAGTCTCAGTTTGTTCTAAGTGGTTAAAGTATTCTACTAGTTCTTCAGCTTTCTTCTTACCATACAGTTCAGCAATAGAATCCTCAGCTATCCATTTAAATCTGTGGATATACTTAGCGTCAGAGTAGTCATCTTTAGAACTCATTGGGTCTAGCACCAGTTCATTATCTGGTACATACTCAAGTACAGTCTTATACTCAGGTCGGCCGAATCTATCTTTTCTGCCTGTCTTAACTACGTCTACATAACAAGAGAATAGCCCAGATATTAACGCGCCTAGTTTGATCTTATCACCTTCATGCGTAAAACTATTAGACCTTAATATATATTCTACTACATCATTAAGCAATGATGCAGTAGGTATAGAGCTTTGCTTAGTAGGATTAACAACTATAGCATTAATAACAGTAGAGTAATAACCGAGCATCATTCTACTAAATAATTTAATAACATTAAACGTTTCAGCAGGTTGACCTCTATTGCTTAACTTAGCTAATTGGTCATCAGTATACTGCCTATTATGAAAAGCATTCCACACCTCAGTAGCTTCTATTTTAGAAGGCTCGAAAGCTTCATAACCAATCTTAAATGTATCTTTAAGAGTCTCTATATCGGCTTTCATTTAGCACCGCCTTTCTTAAATATGGCGTCTAACTCTTCTTTACGACTGGGGTCTATAGCAGTTTTACTATTTAAGTAATCTATACGTTGTTCTAAACTACCTATAATGTCATCTACATGTTCCATATCAACTCCTAGTCGCACTTTAGCAACATATGGATTCTGTAGATTAGATATAGCCTCTAGTTGTGCTTTTACTTGTACCATAGCAGTTCTAAACTGCTGTAATACTGCTCCAGTCTTTTGCCCTAATGTACCAAATGCTTCATTAAAATTAGTTATTTCAGCTTCAGTTAATGCAGAACCAAATAAGGCATTTCTTACAGAGTTTCTAAAAGCTGCATAAGCAGAAGCAGCTTTTACTCCATCTCCAACTTCTTCAAATATATATTTCTTAGCTGTATTAAATGTGCTATCAATTAAACCAGTATCAGCTTCTGTTAAACCTTTAGCAGGATCACCCATAGCTAATAAGGATTTAATATTTCCTAACTGCTTGCGTTCATCTGCAGTCCATTTAATATCTTCACCAGCTTCAATCTTAGTTATATACGGATAAGCTTTTCTATACTCTGCAGGGTTACTAAAATCTGTACTAAAGAATTGATCTTCACCACCAAAAGTATCGAGCATATTTTTAGTAGCAGTATCTGCATATTCAACTTTACCTGGAGTAACACCAGATACTGCTTGCTCACCAAAGCGTACTAATTCTTCATCTCCAGGATCAGGTACACCATCAGCTATTCTTTGCTTGGCTTCTGCTACTGCTTTAGCATTGCGTACCATAGCAGTATCATTACTGCCACTGTCTACTTCAGAGCTATCACCAAGTCTATTGTACCTGTTGATCTGCGCTCTAGTTAGCTGATCTTTTAATTTTATATCACTAATATGCCTAGTATAGCCAGTACCAGCAAAAAGTTGCATCATATCTATTATAGTTTTTTCACCATTAATATCTGTAGCTTTTAAGAATCTATGGTTAGCATCAGCTGCAGTATTAGGATCAGTAAATATATCTGGTATTAAGCTAGACTGCCTAATAAGATCGGCGTCATTAACTGGGTCTATCCTATCTACAGAAGCTACATTACCGTAGATTTCTTTTAATACTGGTGTAGCTCTTAATATAGCATTCAAATGCCTAGGATTGCTATCTTCTGTATACATATCAAATGCATCATAAGTCATTTGCTTTGCTTGAGCATTCTCTGCTTCAGTTAGCTTAAGCTTAAACTCTTCTTGCTGTAACTGTGCATTAGATAGCTGAGTATCAGCTATAGCTTGCTGAGTTCTATGCCGCTCTAACTCTAGTTGTCTATCTTCTTTTAATCTAATAGCTTCATCACGTTCTTTAATACCAGAGGTGTATCCAGCTAAACCATTAGCTAATATAGAAGCCATACCAGCAGCTTTACTTGTTGAAGAGTCTACCATAATTAATTCCTTATTACTCATTAGCGCCAATAGACAGATCAATATCACTAAACATACCAGATGGAGTATAACTTACGTTTCCTGGTGTTGCAGTAGAAGAGTAACTTGGAGTATTAACAGGTGCAGGTGAATCAAATCTATCAACTGCAAAGTTAAGTCCAGTACTTAGTAAAGATCCAGCTGAACTATATAAACTATTAGCATTTTGCCCATATAAAGCTGCTTGAGCATTATATCCTGCAGCAGCTGCATTACCTATATTAGCTATAGCAGTACTAACGCCAGCACCACTAGGAGCATTAGGATTGTTAGGCGCACTAGCAGATGGCGCTCCACCTATAGCAGCTAAGAAACCTTGCTGTGCTTCTGCTACTTTGAATGGTGCATCTCGTCTAACAGTAGCTTTACTTTCTGCATTCTGTATATCTTGCTGAGCCAATAGACTTGCTTCTAATGCTCCACCGCCTAAACCTCGCTGTGCTAATGTAGTAGTTATAGCTTCTCTATTTTCAACAAATGTTTTAGCTAATTCTTCTAAACCTGCAGAAGCAAATGTAGAAGCTGTTAGTCCTTTATAAAAACCACTTAAGTTATCAGCTAATGGACCATATATGCTTTCCCATCTGGCCATAGCTCTATCTTGGAAAGGATCTACTACTTTTCTACGTCTATCTGTATATGCTTTTTCATCTGCATATATTTTCTTTTGCCAATCAAACTGAGTTTTCTCAAAATCAAGTTGTTCCATAGCAGCAGCATACTGCATACTGGAAGCATCGCCCATTGCTGCCGCTTGTTTATCAGCTGCTTTATTACCCATATAGCCAGTAATTAAAGCACCACCTATAGCACCAACCATAGCTCCAATACCTATGGACATAAATATTCTCCTGCTTCTTCAAATGTTTTAGCTGTTAGTTCAGCTTTAAGTTTATCTATATCAGTTTCAGTAGTAGGATGAATGGTTATCCAAGTAGTGTCTTCGATAAAAAATGCTACCCTTTTTATGCCAATATCCGTTGTAAACATATAAGGTGCTTTAACTCTACTAGCTATGCCTTTATCAGTTAGCAATAAGAAATCACCCTTTACTATTATACTAGTATTATGAGTTTTATGTATTGCCCCAGTAGCTAAAGTGCCAGCTTTAGCTGTCATTTCTCTAATATAAATACCTGGCGCAAACATATGTTTAACAGGCATTTCTACCTGTGGCATAGTCAGTATCTCTCTTTCTAGTTCTAGTATAGTATCTTGCATTACTTTAGTATTTAACATACCTTCATATGCCATAATATGCATAGTTATAAATGCATCCGCTAGTACTACTTGCTTGTTAAGTTCTAACATATACTATGCCATCTAAAGATAAGAGTAAATTACTACTAGCATTATATATCTTAATAGCTCCAGTAGGCTCTATGTCTATTCTAGCTGTAGAGTTATTACATACAACAGTAAATACTTGTGTATGTTTAGGAGCATGAGCACTAGGTATAGAACCTATGATAACTCCATTATTGTAACGGCCATTTTTTATAACTCCTTTTAATACTACTAAACCTTGTGTATTAACTGTATAACTTGCTTCATTATAAGGTAAGCCATGGTTAACCCAATCAGCTAATAACACTATACTACTATAATCATTAAAATTAATAGTCTCAACTAAATGGTTAAACTCGCCTATAAATCTATCTAACTCTTCAGTTACTTCTTCTAATGTGACCTTAGTAGCGAATAAATTTTTCCACGTATTCATACTAAGTTATAACCTATTTCTTTTACTTCGCCAGTGCCAGTTAGCATAAATTGTATAGAATAACCGTCTTTTGTATCTTGTGGTACTTGTAAATCATGTGTATCTTCTGTAGTAAATGTACTACTATATACATTAGCACCATCTATAAATATAGTTATAGTTACAGAGCCAGAACTACGCATATACATATGCTTGTAAGATTTTCTATTTAAAAAAGTTCCTTCAGTAATAACAGGAGATTTATAATATATACTTATATTGTCTACTCCAGCAAATAATTCATGATTAGCTAAATTAGTATCACTTACTAATAATTTATTATTGCCATAGTTTAAAGAATTTATAATGCCATTTGCATAATCTACTATATTTACTTGATTAAACCTAAAGTCAAATATTTGTAATACACTATTAGGTTTTAATAAATAGTACACATCTTTATTAACAGCTGCATCTAGTGTAGTTGTAAAATCAGTATTACCAAGTTTATCTATTGACACGTTAACTGGTACACTACCATTAGTCATACATATGTTATTAATAGCAGGCCATATAGCGCTAGTATTTATTTTCTTTATTGCGTGATGATTAGTACAACCATAATTAGAAAAGTCTAATTTCGCTAAATTTAAAGGCGCTGTACCATTTACTAAGTAGCTATTAGTTAATGTAAATACTACTAATGAACTGCCTACAACAACTAGACCTGTAAGATTCTTATCAAAAGTTACACTATATGCTGCTGGCCAATTATGATACTCTCCAATAGGAGTAAATCTTAAAGTATTATTTACTGCACCAAATAGCATATTATTATATTCTGTTATGTATTTTAGATTATACGGCGCGGCTAAATTGTCATCAGTAACTAGCAAATCACCAGGTATATCTGCATCTGCTATACTATCAGTATAAGTAATAGTTGCAGCAGCTATAGTAGCTACTAAAGAAAATTCTGTTCTTTCTCCACCTACTCTGTATATTCGTTTATGCGTAACTTGATAATCAACTGGTACAGCTATATTAGACAGAACTATGTTAGCTTTAACTGTGTTAATATCTATAGCAAGAGGAGCTGGTGCTGACTCATTACCATTATTATTATTATAATAAGTATATGTATATGTATATGTCCCTACTAAATTACCTAAAGTAAAATCGCAATAATAAGCGTCGCCAAAACCAAGTATAAACAGCTTATTAAGTGCAAATATGCCAGTATAAGCAGCTAAACCTGTACCAATAGTACTAATATTATACCAACTTATACCATCAACAGAAGCAAATAAACATGTATTACCTGATATACTAACAGGTATTAAAAACAACTCGCCTGTCCAAAATATATTGCCTAATATAGAGTCGCATTCTAATGTAGTAGCTAAATGCCAATCTGTACCATTATTAGAATACCACACTTGCTTATTATACATTGCTGAAGCAAATACTGTACCACTAAAAGCTAATCCTTTTGGCGCACCTCCGGAGTGCCCTTCATAAGACAACCAAGTTACACCATCATATGAAGTAACTATAGACTTAGTAGAAGAACCTCCACCATATCCTATAGCTACAAATTTATCACCATCATGTACTATATTATACCATAAATTAGTCGCTGCATCAGCAGGTAAACTTCTAGCTGTCCAAGTAGTACCATCAGCGCTAGACATTACTCTATCGCCAGCTCCAGATGAAGCTACAGCTACAAATAAGCTATTACCATATGCTACGTCCACCCAATTATAAGTATTAGCTGGAGTTCTAGCAGTCCATGTAATAGCATCTGGACTAGACATAGCAACACCTATGCCAACTCCTACATACATAGTAGAACCATTATATGCTGTAGCTAGCCATTTTGCATTAGGAGTAGCCCTAGCAGTCCATGTAATGCCATCAGCAGATGTAGATATACCTGTAGTTGTAGTTGTATTACTATTAACTGCAACTAGTAAATTATCAACACTTGACCATAGTACATCAGTCATACTAAAATTAGCTGGAGAAGTAGAGGTACTCCATATAAAGTTTTCTATAGCTGCTGATAACGCTAAAGTAGGCTTGTCTATGCCTAACTTGTATTCTAATAAACTACTATTTGTATATGTAGCATAAGTATCTGTTAAGTAGTGAGACACTAAAGCAACTAGATTGTTAGAATCTGATGTTACACCAACGAATCTGCCACTAGTTGTATTAGCTGCTAAACCTGTTATATTTGAATTATGAGGAGTTCCAAACATTTCAGTCCAAGTAATGCCATCAGGACTTTCTACTATAGCTTGTTTAGATGTAACTGTATTGTAGCCAACAGCGACTAGTTTAGTTCCATTCCATTTAACTGCGCTAAAATACATATTAGCTGGATTAGACCTTAAAGTCCAATTAATACCATCAGGACTAGTCATTATCCTAGTAGTACTAAATCCACTTGAACCGACAGCTACAAATAAGTTGATAGATCCTGCAGCCCAACATACATCACGCCATTGCCCAGTAAAACTGGTTCTATCTGTCCAAGTAATGCCATCAGCACTAGTCATAACGCTATCAGTACTAGTGCCGTTATAAGCTACTGCAACTAATATACTACCTGTAGTATTTGAAGTTATACCATACCAACCAGACGCACTTGTAACTGTTCTTAGTGTCCAAGTAATACCGTCAGGACTAGTCATTACAACTTCTGAAGAAGTGCCTACATAAGCTACAGCTACAAATTGATTAGCATTAGTTTGCCAAGTAATAGCACCCCAAGCACTATCAGCAGGAGTAGTTCTAGATGTCCAAGTAATGCCATCTGGACTAGTCATAACTCTATTACCAGTACCAGATACACAAACAGCAGCAAATAAATTTAAACTAGGTGACCAGCATACTGCTTGCCAAGCACGATTAGCTGCAGGAGTTCTACTAGTCCAAGTAATACCATCTGGGCTAGTCATTACAGTATTAGTACCTACTGCAACAAATAGACTTAAAGTGCTAGACCAACAAATATCATTAGCTACTACAGGAGTAGTAACATAAGTCCATATATCATCACTATCTAATGTAGGAGCATCTCTGTATAGCAGGTTATTTTTTTCTAGCGCAGTTCTTCTAGTATTAGATATGTCTACTATCCAAGTAGCTGCAGCATTAAAGTAAGTGCCAAATTTTCCTGTAAATTCTACAGCAGTACCTACATCTTTTAAAGGTACTAGAGCTCCTTTAGAATTATCTATATTAGTATAAGTAACTCCTTCATTAGCGGCTATTAAACTAGAGTCAAGTCTAATACTTTTACCACCATCAAATCTATTGAGTATCATGCTATATACCTGAATTATACCTAGTTTCTCTATTCTTAACGGTATTATTTTTTACCATAGCCTTAAGTGATAGTTTAACTTGATCAGCATATAGTTTATTAAATATAGTGCCTAAAGATCTACTAGCTTTATTTTTATCTTCTAATAAGCAATTAGCTATTAAGTAATATTTTAATGCTAAATCAAATCTAGCATTTATTTCTAAGTTAGAACTAGTAGTTAGTAATCTACTAGGCAGTTTACTTCCATAAACATATATATTGCCATAATCTACAATTTGCTCTGGATATACAGTTATGTTACCTTGCTTTTGCTTGTCTATAACTATAGCATCTATAGATGTACCTAAATCGCTTTCCCAGGCTGGATTTTTAGCGTCTAATTTATAAGTAGTAGTTAACGGTATTTTATAGTAATCTTTATCACATACTCTTGATATAAATAAAGTATCAGTAGATACTACTTCTGTAACAGCTGCTCTAGACCAAGCAGCACTATCTGCTAAAGCTATAATTAAATTATTAGCGTAATATAGTATAGGTATAGCATTGGTTAAACTAGTAGATGCCGATACCCAAGTAATACCATCTAATGAATACATCAAGTTATTTGGACTACTAGAAGTAGCAGAAGATATAAAAGAATAGCCAGTCCATATTACAGAAGACCAACTATTGTCTGCAGCAGAAGTCCTGCTAGTCCAAGTAATACCATCAGGACTAGTCATAACTCTATTACCAGTACCTGAAGAAGCTACAGCAGCAAACACAGTGCCATTCCAGGCTATAGCTGTCCAATTATTGTCTACAGCAGAAGTCCTG
>JAEHJW020003159.1_pt1 | contig 21337 bp, 29 predicted proteins | sample 9271431 | NCBI WGS metagenome assembly JAEHJW02 | reverse complement strand
TTAAGCGTGCGCAAGACCCAACGCAATAGTAAATCGTGGCAACGCAAGTGCTGTTCCGTAAAGGTACCAAAGTTCTTTAAAGCATCTGAATCCGTAGGATCCGATCTCGACGCCACCCAGGCACAGATCCAGTTGTTCGCGATTGATCCTCTGTCTTTCGATAGCCGCATTGGGCGGGCTGACTTCGACACAAAGTGCTCGGAACAGTTCGGTTTGACGCGCTACGAGCTCATCCAGTGCTTGAGGCCCAGCAGCTTTGTCTGTGAGCGGAACGAAAACTTCGGCTTTAAGGAAGTAAAACTGATGCAACTGATCAAAAAACGGCTCGTCTCTAAAACAAGGCGTCCAGCCTACGTATCCGGGTGCAAGAGGAAGCGACTTTTCTGTGTAAAGTTTCAAGAAACTCTGTTCACCGGAGGCGACCAGATTACCGTAGGGCGTAACAACTTCTTTGCCCCCAGGCGGGCAGGTAGCGCGGGTGTAGCGCTCTTCGATTACCCAGGGGAGATCTACAAAGACGTAACCTTGTTTCTGCCAGTAACAAATTGATTTATCGATTAAAGAAAGACTCTGGGGGGTAAAGTTACCGGCGGCCATTTTCAAAAGCCCTTCGGGTAATGCGAGAAAAACGCTTCAGGTCCTCTAGCGTTACACCGGGATGCTGATGTTCTAAATAGTGCTCGATAGCCCCTATCAGATCGGATAATTCCACGAGAGCCATGATTTTACTCTCCTGTGCGACAGCGTCTTCAAGTTCCAGGAGTTCTTCTTTGATCTTGCTGATTTTGCCAAGTTCACCACGAGGAATAGCTCTGAGATGATAACCGGGCTTTTTCATGAAAGGCTCCAAGGCAAGTTGTTGAAAAGCGTGTGTATAGCCCTGTGTTTTATTCTTTTTTGGCTTAAAATGGTATAAAATAGAATGCTACACAAGGCTGTCTCTGTTCACAGCTAGTAATAGAAAACAATGTTTAGCACGGCAAATATCTGAGAAAATCTGCCGTAAACGGATTGAAACAAAAATGCCGGCGTAAGAGACGGTCAAGACAAAGTTCACCAGGACTTTGCGTATTCTGAGGCTTTTAACAATTCTAAAAATAAGTCATGAACAGCACACCAAAAATAGATCTTCCGGCGGTAGCAGACCCTCTGGCAAAAGCCGTAAGAGGGGTTTCGCAGCAGTTGGGATTAAACACAACGCAAACAGCCGCTATCCTGGGGATGACCCCGCTGGAATGCGCCCGATTTTTGGCCGCAAAAGATCGGCTGACACTCAACGAAAGTACACTGGATCGGTTTGGCTATCTTTGTGATATCCATCGAGCCCTAGCGCGGCTGGTGAACCATGACATGCGCAAGCTGCGAGAATGGCTGCATCGTGAGCAGCCTGGTATGGAGGGCGCTGCGCTAAAACAGATGCATACACTGGAAGGGCTCAGTACGGTATTGAGCTCGATCGGTAAGCACTTGGAAGCGCAAGAGACTTCGAGAAAGGTTGTATGCATTTAATCAATTCATCTTCGGTGGTTCATTTGGTTTTAATCGCTATTGAAGCGGCCATCGGCGGCTTTTTAGCTTATCTACTCATTCTTTTCCTGCTGTGGCTGTCAATCAAGCTCTTCCAGCGGGTATGGGGGTCTACCCGCCATGCGCAACGCCAGTATGCGCTGCGTTATGAGCAGAATAAGGGCGTCTTCGATTTGCGTAAGCATCTAGTGCGGCAGATCGCATTTTCTTCAAAAGCCTTCGGCGGAGGCTATCGGTCCAAAGCTATCGTGGACCACATAAAAAAGGAGCTTGCTGAAATCGAAGCGGATCCTTATGACTTGAAGGAATGGATCGATGTTATTCTTCTCGGCTTAGACGGCGCCTGGCGTTCAAGTCATACACCGGAGCAGATCTGTAACGCTTTGGCGGCGAAACTGGAAGAGAATGAGAAGAGAACCTGGCCGGACTGGCGTACCGCTGATCCCGATAAAGCCATTGAGCACATCAAGAGCTACGCCCCTAGCAGTACTGAGAATAGCGTAATGGAGAAAGAGGCCGCCCATGAAGTATGAGGCGACACCGGTCACCGCAGAAAGTATTGCCCGAGCCACGTGGCGAGCGCAAAGGCAGGCTGTTGAAATCACTCGTTTGGCGGAGAGCTTGAAAAAGGATCCGGATAAAAAAGCCCGGCTTGAAAAACGGCTTTGCAAGGTTTGTTACTATAGTCGCGGCTCACGGATCGGCGGCGCTGCGATGACATTCAGAGACTGTGGTTCATGCGGCAAGGAGCAGTCATACGGCTCCACAATAACCGATGTGCTGTGCCTGGATTGCGCCAGGGAGCTGTCGCTCTGTAAGCATTGTGGGGCCGATATAAACGGTGTGCCCCGCTCGCCGAATACGAAGAGTTCCAGTTCTTGAGCGGCTAAAACTGCAGTGCGATGCTGCGCTGCCTATCAGCATCGGCGTAGAGTTCAAAAACCGCTTGGACGAGGGATATTACCCCTGTGAATATACTTATCAAGCGTAAGTAGTCATGAGGAGCTTTTATGCAGAACAAAACGAATAACCCCCTTTTAAGAAGAGGCTTTGGCTTTACCGATAGTCCCGCCTTTGCCGTGGACCGTATGAGCTTGTCAGGAACGGTCAACAAGAGCTTCTTGCTTCTGGTCGCTCTGCTGATCGGTGCGCTGTATCCGTGGACACACCCCGCGATGGGAGCCCTTTCCAGCTCGATGCTGCTCGGTACGATTGGCGGATTTATTCTGGCGATCGCCGTAAGCTTCAAGCCACAGTGGTCCCCGTACCTGGCAGTTCCTTATGCACTCCTGGAAGGACTTGCGATGGGCGCCATTTCGGCCCTCTTCGAAAGGCGCTATCCAGGTATTGCCGTTGAGTCGGTTTTATTGACCTTCGCCACGTTTGGTGTGATGCTCCTGGCCTATCGAACGGGGCTGATCAAGGTCACCAACCGTTTTCGTACTGCAGTTTTTGCGGCAACCGGTGCCATCATGCTCTTTTATCTCGTGGATATGCTTCTGGGTTTCTTCCATGTGCACATGGGCATCGTCAACTCAGCCTCGCCTCTTGGGATTGGGATTTCGGTCATCATCGTAGGCGTTGCAGCCCTTAACCTTGCGCTCGATTTCGACATGATTGAGTCTGGCGTGAGAAATGCAGCACCGAAATATTACGAATGGTACAGCGCGTTCGCGCTCACCGTGACGTTGGTATGGCTTTATATGGAAATCCTGAGACTGTTGAGCAAGATCAACCGCAGCTGATGCGCTTGTTCAGACCGTAGCCAGACGAGCACCCCACATCATCGTGGGGTGCTTTGCTTAAGCGTTAAAAATAAGCGTATTTGCTACACCCATCAAGGTCAGTATGTAAAGTGAATCAAATACCATGAGAATTTTATTCAGGAGAGTCTGTTCATGAGCGTACGGAAAAGAGCAATTAACAACAGGCTGGCTCGTACCTTGAACGAGTCGCAGGAGGCTCTTTCCGAGCTTCGCGCTGAGCTTGGTGAGCGAGACAAGCTGATTGCGGATCTTTCGCAAAAGCTTGCTGCGCAAAGTTCCCGCAACGATGCACTCTTTCAGAGCAGCCAGCAGGATCGGGAGGATTTGAAACAGCTTGCCGCTCTTGTGGCAAGACAGTTCACGACCCCGCCGGCTGTACTGAGCCGCGATAGCGAGCTGTTCGCTGTCGTCAAGCGGCTTGCACCGCACAAGATTCCGCCGACCCCGACGGAGCTGATCGATACAGTGCTGGGATCCGTGGGCCTTAACCTCAACGATGTCGTAGGATGGGCAAACTCTGCGGCCAACGCCGGGGAAGACTTGGCACAGGCTTCAAGGTAGACGAACAACGAGCTACTCGCTTGATGTCCTTCAATAAAGCGCCTGACTTTTCAGGCGCTTTTTTTGTGTCATTTTTGGTGCACGTGGGTCGAAGTTCGCTTTTCGCACAGATATTTTCCGCTTGATTCCGCGCCGATGTCGCAAGCCGTTGGAAACGAGTAATAGTTTGGAGCTATCGCCAAAAGCCTTGGCTTGCACAAAAATCTTTATGTTCAAAAAATCTAAAAACACAGAAATTCCGGTTTATGCTATACTGAAAGTATAAAACTATAAGCATTAGCGCTCACCCGCTATACCTTAGGTCGCTAAGCGCGACTCATCGAGGAGTTTGACTGCATGCTAATCCGTAAAATGTCCCTAAAAGCGCTCTTGCTTGTCTTAACCGTGAGTTTCGCCACGGCGGCCCTACCCGGCGTTGCCTGTGCGGATACTGCAAGTGCTGCACTTGCCGCGATGCCAGAGCTACCAAACCACGCTACTAACCCCGGGGCCATTAATCCTAATGTCACGGTATCCGATGAGTACGCGACGATTTGTCACAGAGGCTGGACAAAAACCGTCCGACCGCCCTTTGAGTACACCAATAAGCTGAAGCATCAACTGTTGCAAAGAGCCGGTCTTCCGGGTGCGGATATTCATGACTTCGAGCTCGATCACCTGGTGTCGCTTGAGCTCGGCGGCGCCCCCTGGGACCCACGCAATCTGTGGCTAGAGCCTCTTTGGGGCAAGTGGAACGCGCACGTCAAGGATCAGCTGGAGAATAAGTTGAATCAGCTGGTATGTGACCATCAACTCGCACTTGCTACCGCTCAATACGACATCGCCACAAACTGGATTGCGACTTATAAGCGCTATGTGTCCCCAACGCCATTGCCTAGCCAAAGCGGCTGGGGACATAAAGAGAACTACCACGGCTACGAAGCCGCGGGCGCCGGTTACGCGGCTTATCGAGCGTATCGGGTATATCATCACTATCACCGATATCACAAGTGGCACCGTGACGAGTATCATCGTGATCCCCCACAGGATCCGCAAAATTAATGCAGCCTAACCGCTAAGCTTTAATGCTGATTTGTGCCGCTGCGGTCCTGACAGGACGGCATTGAGCGAGAATAAAGAACCGGTTGCCTCACCAGCAACCGGTTTTTTAAGGCAGTGCTCACCGATTAAAACAGGAAATTTTTACTGGTGGCCCGTTCGAGGCGGCTATGCCTGAAGCGTTTTGCAATCCGCCCTTTCCGCTCAGCACCAATGCTTCGTGCCTGGCGGCGAGCATACTGGAGCCCCGAGTAGCTCTCTCCTTGACCGACGACAGAAGGCACAACGATCCATCGTCCAGCCTCGGCTTCAAGTTTATGGCGAAGCGCATTGATGTGCTCGTGCGCTTCCACAGCCACTTGTTTGCGGATATGCTGAAAGACGCCAAACCCTCTCCAAGCCTTGGCGATGTACAGCCAGTCGATATGTATGTTGAGCGTGACGGTATTTTGACGCTGATGTGCCGAGAATCCATACGCGCATAATCCTACCGCCTTACCCTCGATCACCGTCACCAGCAGCAACCGGCGACGTCTTGGAGTGGAGCGGCCACGCTGAGCGATTTTTGTCAGCCACAGCGCATTGGAGAAAAAGGGCTTACGTTTTCTGCTCTTTGAGAAAAGAGCTCTGATGGAAGCTCTTTTGTTGACCTCTATCTGTCGGAATTGATCCAGATTCAATCGGCGCAAGAACCGCGCAAGCGACTCCCCCGGCGGTCTTCTGCGTAAAACAAGAGAAGCCTCTACGCCCTGAGAATTTCTGATGGAAATAGATTCATTTGAAAGTGTCGGGGATCGAGCAAGCTGTAAAACCGTTGCACGTAGACGAGTTTCCATGGGACATCTCGATGTGAGGGGGAAGGATATGGGGTATAGAGAGCCCCTTTATCACGCGAAAAGCCCGTGTTAAATCAAGTAGTTACAGCTCGCTTCTTGAAGCGATGAGTTATTGGGTATCGCTGTGGGCGAGGCGTTTTAAGCCAAACGTTTAAATATTTCTGCCAGTATTTGTGAAAAACTGTATGTTTTTAGCATCCGTCCTTCCTGTTTACGCGCGGAATCGCTACATGAAAGACAGAATTATTTCTTACTAAACGGATAGGACCCATGACGTACATGAAATTGAATTCCTCTGCCTTGAAGCGATTTTTTGCGGCAGGCCTGACCGCCTCCGTACTGTTGCTGAGCGCCTGTGCCGATCATCCTCGCGTTGAGACCCGCGCGGTCTATAGCGCCCCGTTGACCTCGCTAAGCGTTCTGCGGGAGTCCCGTGGGGTACTCAAGGTCTGCTTACATGCTGAAGCGTTTGCGCTGGATGACGGAAAGTCGGCAGTCAGCAAGATCGCCGATCAGGCGCTTGCGAACTGTTACCCTGAACTTGATACCTACGCGAGGCTGAACGCAGGACGCACCAACACATTCCACGGTCAGCTGCTGCTGTTCCAGAGCGCTCTGGAGCAGGCGCACAGGCTCGCGAACCGCAGTGTACGGGAAGAACGCTCCGCGCAGTGAGCACTGGGCGGCGGGCTGAGGAGCGCTCGTCGGACTCGATGCTCCGACCGGTTTTCAGCGCTCAGACAAGCCGCGTCAGATCGGTAGTGAGTTGCTGTTTCTCGGCAAAACGGATCCGGGCGCGAATAAAGTGCTTCGCTCCTGCCTTCGCTCGTGCATAGCCTTGGTGCCCGTGGCTGTTATCGCCGCCCCATTGTGCGCCGATAGCCTTATCGGCGTAGGTGCTCACCCTTCCGTCACCCCCAAGAGGACTGCCTTTGTAGCGTGAGCTGTCCTTGCGAGGCCGGTTGGGCCGTCGATAGTTTCTATGGGACATGAAGTGCCACCTTTTCGTATTAAAAATTGAATTGAGTCGGCTGAGGGGTATCGGCCACAAGCTGCTCGTATTGACCCTCGATCAGGGCCCATAAGACAAAGGCATGGCCCATCTTTTTTCTCGGGTTATTGGCCACCTCTGAAATGGTCAAATTTTTGACCAGATGATCATAACCGTCCCAATCCCTGAGATAAATGTCCTGCGAGGTAGTTCTGAGAAGTTCGCGCAGCTCGGCATAGGCTCGTGTTTTGACAACGGCTCGTGCGTACAGCGGGGCATAGATCTTCTTTCGCGCTTCGATATACCCCAGCCGACGTCCCTCCCAAAGACTGCATAGCGGCTTTGCGCCCTTGCCCATCGGGTAGCGATGGGCACGGGAGTCTGCCCAGCCGTTCTTTGCCCAGGCCCAATACGCCTCTGTGGGATCGCCCTGTGCATCTGCGTGCTCGGCATAGAGTTTGGCGAACTGCCAGGCGTTCTCGTGCCGCAGGGCCTCATGGCCGTCATAAAGAGGTCCTCCGGGCAGCAGAAACGGGGACAGCTCACCCCACAGTCCCTTGGCGGAGGTCGTATCGATGGAGAGCGCCTCCGAGGGGATCCGAGAGAATTTGTGGGTCACGTGTAGCATGGTATTAAGAATAAAGTCTTTGTTGATTGCGTATAAGATAGCCCGGTTATATCTCAACGCTACCGGTTCAGCTCACGGCTGACGGAGCCGGTTTCTTCAGGCGTTTAGCGCCATTGCGCTTCCTGCATACCGGGCACTTCTGGCCCGCGGCAACCCGCGCCCTGTCGCAGGTGTTGCACCAAAATAAGCCTCTTTTGGGCTCGCGTGCCTTATCTCGATTGGTACCCATAAGTTTAAAATTAGCGTTCAGCGCATTGCTGTTCGGGGGAGGTCTCGGTGCGGCTCGCTGTCGCGTTTTTCACCCGAGCAGCCCGCCAGTCCTGGCAAAGAGCCGCATAGTCCCGCCGAAGGGCCTGATAGTCCTGCCGAAGAGAACCCTGTGTGGGCTTCGCAATAGCAGTCCCAAAAATATCAAAGATATTGACCGCTCGCGCAAGCGCGTTGAGACAATTCAACCATCGTGAAAGCACGAGAGTGTCTCCTCAGATGAGGTCGTTTGACCGGCTCTGCGTTTTTGAGCTCCCGCAATGACTTCCCGGAGCCTAAGACTCAGTCGTCTTCGACCCTGGCTCTCTTTCCACAAGCACTTGTCGAGAGTATCCGAAGCGGTTGAGATCAGCGTTACGCTGTAGACTGATTTGCCGCGAAATCCGACGCGATAGGCCTCGCCCCTATAAACATACTCGACGTTTGAAATACCCTCTTCTATCGGGGCTTTAGCGAAGTGTCCCCAAATGGAGTCAAATCCGCCGTTTTGCGTCTCAATAGGGACTCGCTCCGGTGCGCACCAGCCTCCTGAGGAAATCTCGCGCAGTCGCCGGCGAATCTCGCGCGGATAGGCACAACCCGCACTCAGATGATCGAGAGCCTGGCAAATTCTAGAAAGATCCTCTTTCTGTCGTAGCCCGTCTTCAAGCACGGCAAGAAGCACTTTTGTCTCGTCCTGGTTTAAAGTCCCCCTCTCGGATCGGTAAATCCGCCGCCTTCAGGCGGACCAAGGTCCGCTGAGAGAGACATAGCGATAGAGAGGTTGCACCAAGGCTGCTGACGGGTTCCGGATTTGTGGGGACTGAGCCGACCGAAGTCGCTACCCCTTCAGCTGTTTGTGCCTTACGCAGGAGATAGTCGGCCGAAGGCTGACCTGACCGGCTTGAGCCGTAATCCGAAACCACCGGCTTTAGCCGGTGGTCGTTCATAGTGACAGAGCCTCCGGAGCGTACTTTGAAGCGAAGTATTTCAGCCCAAATTTCAAGATCACCGGCAGGTGGACCCGGTAAGTTGGCTGTTTTGAGGGTTGAACGCAGAGGCATATTGAATAGCGGTATCAGTTCGAAGTTTGCGCGCCGGCCTGCTCAGCGGTGCACGCTTTGATGAACCGGGGGCGATCAAAACGAGTGCTTGTCCTCTCAAGAGCGTCCGCCGATACCCGCAGCATTTTATCGAAAGCTTTTCTCTCGGCAGAGGATTGCTGATCCAGCGCTTGATGCACTTGGCGAAGCGCGCGAATCATTTCGAGTTCAAGTGCTTCAATAAAGTTCTCATGCTGCTCTGAGCTGTATGTACGCTGCAGGACCCGCTTGAAAGAATGGTAGACTACAGCTGTGCGCCGGTATTCCGAAATTCCGTAAAACAGAGCGGCAATAGCTCCGATCAATATCGCTAAAGCTAGTAGGATAATTTGCGGATTAGTGGAGTTGACGGTGATCATAAAGCAATACCTGGCTTATACTACGTTGTTATTGGGGGTAGGCGTACAGGGGTGTAGCGTCTGTGCTTCTTCGGGTGTTAACCCGAGGTAGCGCTGCCATCTGGGGCGGGTCAGCATTTTAGGCAGATAGCGGTCTTTTAGCGCTAAAAATCGTCTGAAATTGCGAAGTTCGCGCCGATCAGACGCGCTCAGCTCGACGGGCTTAACCCTGGCTTTCGCGCGTCGTACTTTAGTGTGTCTGGTTTTTGACATAAACAGTCAGAAATAGATTCCCGAGAATTTAGCTCGCCCTTAAAAGTTTCAATACTACAAGTATAGCACGAATCGGATAGGAAAGTTTGTGACTCGAATAAAAATATTCCAATAAAATAGTTCTCCGTAAAGTTACAGCACATAAAAAATTCCCGGCAATTGCCGGGAATGTAAAATGAAATCAGCAGTCTTATAAACTATCGGTACGTCTACGCGCATACATACGATCGGCGTCAGGAGCCAAAATCGGCTTCAGTTCACTGAACGCGTGCCAAGCGATAATTTCCGGGAAAATCCGCTCAAGGATGACATGGGCGTAAACCCCGACGCCCTCACACCTCGGTCGCACGGCGCTGCTCATTGCTACCACCGCACCGGAGCTCGACGTCCCGTAGCCACCTTCCAGCCAGCTGAGCAACAACGCTTTGCCGATAGCCCGCTCTTGCTGAAATAACTGTGCGTTGGATTGCTTTCTTCGCTCAACAATAGCAGCGATCTCAGGCAGTTCAAACGAGCCGCTGAAAAAGATCCGACCGATGAAACACAACCTCCGCAACGAGAGCGTAAAGGTCAATGTCAATTGCAATCAGTTCATCGAAAAAAAATTGCCTCTTTTTCTACGCCCTTGATGCACTCGGCCGTCGTTCGCCGAAATGTTGCAAGTCGCCAGGCACAGTACGCTTCATGGTATTGACGCGCGAAGTCCGGGGGATAATCACCGGAAACATTCATCGCGGCCTCTGCGCACAGTGTCATGAAAGCAGCTTCCGCGCCCCGCTCAAGCTCAGCACACTCGGTAACCGAATCGGCTACACCGGCGAACAGTGCCTCTGACAAACGCTCGGAGACTTTCAAGGTTTCATCGAGAATCTGATCTTGCTGCTATTCGAAGCGGTTCAGCGCGCGCTTAAGCACGCCAAAGCGCTCTTGTGCCGCCTTAAATGAGTAAAACTCAGCTCCTAATGCCCTGCGCGTACTCAACATCCGAGTCAGGAGAGCGTCGCAGCCAAAGTTATCTTTGTGCTGGTTAAAAAAGTAGGTCCCCGTTGCATTCGCCAGAAGCACATTCCAGTCGCGCGCTCCATTCATGCGGGCAATCAGATCCAGACACTGTCCGTGGGTCTTTGGCTGAGCACTTGCGCAACTCAGCGCTTCTGACAAAATGCGTGCTTGTTTCTTAAAACTATCGATATCGGTATTCATTGACGGTTCCTTTAAGCCCTTGTGGCTGTTTCAATATCGCGGTTGCTTAGACCGCGGGGTGCATGCGTTACCCACACAAGAGCTGTAAAAACCAGCCGGTGTGTGACCTTGAAGAAAACTGCTTTCACCCTCACTTAATCAAGTGTGCATGCGGCAGGCAGCAGATGCCTTTGCATTAGAGCTTAAAACTCTAATACTCGTAGTACAGTAATGATGCTGCGAATGCGCAATAACCACCTGCAAGGCAAGCAACGTTTCGCATCAAATTAGCCCATAAGAAATGGGATAAAAAACGAGCCCTGAAGGGGCTCGTTGAGAGAATAAAAATAGATCACTCGGACAGAAGTTCAGGCTTGTTTGCCTTCACCCAGGCCAGAGCTGATTCTTCTTCGACACTCACCGAGTAGCTGATCAAAAGATCGCTATCGACGTTTCGATTCATTCGCTCGATGTAATCAAAAAGCTTCTCGATGTCACGATTTCCTTGGTCATAAGCCCACAGGCCGATCGGATCGGTTGCCTCCCCGGGTCCAAAGCCCCACTGGAGAACGTCGCTTAAGTCCGCCTCGGAGGCCTGCTCGAACCATTCGGTCACATCCAATCGGCAGCTGAACGCACGGTCATCCGTTTCTACGGTCGCAAAGACCCGTAGGGCAGTACTGGACTTAGTGACGTCTTCCTCCTCGGAATCACCGAGAATGTCCCAGTCGATACGCCCGGTAACCCTAAAGGCCACGGCCAAATCGGTCGGATTGGCGATACTCACGACATCGTAGCTAAAGTCCACGAGTGCGAGCGTTCCGCTCAACCGCTCGGAAAGCGCATCGAGAAAATCCTCGAAGCTGCCCTCGACAAGCGTATCGAGTTCGAGCTCGACAATCGCGATGACCTGGTCCTCGAATCGAGCTTCAAGGGCTTCAAGCGCTGCTCTATCAAGTGGCTTATCGCCAAGGCGAACGATGGGATAATCGGAAAATCCCCCGGTTTCGACCTCTTTGACCGATTGACCGAGAACCTTGATTGCCGCCGGAAGTTCCTTTTTGCCTCGATGCCTGATCACTCTGCGTGCCGCATCGATGAGCCGCTCGAAGGAAGCCTCTCTGCGCTCGCTCAAGCGCGATACAAGGCCTTGGGGCATAGGAGCTGAGACATGCGCCCTGTGAGCCGCAATAGCCTCCTCAGCCTGCACCAAGGACAAAAGATATTCGCGGTCCGTATCGCTAAGCACAAGTGCCGGATTGATGCAATCAACCGTGGAGAGCTTCTGGGCAAGAACCTGCCAGTTTGTCTGCCCTGCTGCTCTCGCAAAAGCTTGCAGTAAGACACTATGGGGAACCTCGTAGCCCAGCGTTTCAAGGGCCTTATTCACACCATGAGCAAGCTGCTTAAACTCTATAGTCTTCATCACGAAACTCCTTTTTAGGGCTTCGGTTTACCTCATGCAATGCATGACCTGGTGACAGCCTTGCCAAAAACCGAAGACCCGTTAAGGATTTCGGATTAAAGCAACAAGAAATACCTCAGATTTACCCTACGCAAAACTGCGCGCTGTCGGTTGGCTCCGAGATGGCCTCTTTGAATATAGCAATGCGCACACCAAGACATTAATTATTTACTGTTCGTTGCTTATTTGTCTCGCATAGAGTACAATATAAAAAGAATCTGGAATAAAAAAATATTGCCGATAGGCCTTTACGCCTATGATTTAAGAAAGCACAAAAAACATGGCATCCACGAAAGTCAGTCAAAAAGTCCTTGCACGAGATCGCTTCGAAAGACCCGTGGGCTTAAAAGCCAAAAAAACGGCTGCTGCGCCAACGACATGTTCGGACAGTACGCCGCACAAATCGTTGATTGAGACACTGATTGGCTCAACAGAGAACGCCGAAGCACTCGATGAGAATCACGTACAGAGCATCATCGAGAGAATTCGTAGCGTTATTGATGATGATAACGTTTCCATTGAAAGCGTAACGAATATGATCTCCGCAGAACCGGAGCTGACCGAGCGCATCATGGCGATGGCAAACTCCGCGGCATTGAACCCCAGACGAGTGCCCGTACATGATTTGAAGATGGCGGTGCTGCGCGCAGGTCTTAATTTCGTCAGTAACGCTATGGTCGCGTATACCGTCCGGCAGCTCAGTCGTCGTGCGGTCATGGCCGGCATGGAAGAGCAGCTCGAAGTGTTATGGAAAAGAGCAGTACTGGTGGCCAGCTTGTGCTACGTGATTGCAAAACGCTTGACGCGAATCAATCCAGATATGGCACTTTTAACCGGACTACTGCATGGAGTTGGCCGGCTGTACGTCATTACGCACAAGGCACACGTGCATGACTCATTCAAGGGCATTGCTCTTTCAAAATCCATCGAGCAGGAATGGTCGAAAGATCTGCTGAAATCCATGCTGGGCGCATTATATGGTGAACAAGGCAGTTCTAATACGATCACGGAAACCGCACAGATTTCAAAGTCCACCCATGCCATGGCAACATTGAGCGATGTGCTCATGGCAGCAACCATTATTGCCGTTTACGAAAAAGATCCAGAAGAAATGCAGCGACAACTTGTAAAGGTACGAGTAGACATCAAATTTGGACTGTCAAAAGAGCTCACCGAACATTTGCTGGAAGAGTCCTCAGAAGAGCTTTCCGCATTACAGGCGCTTCTCGTTTAAGAATTAACATTTTGTAGTAAAAGACAGGTATCGAATGAGCGCCAATCAAGACTTGTTTTCAATGTTGAGTAAAGCTTTTGCTTCGGATCCACTGTTGGTGGAAAGCGTTAAGATTATGCTGCAGTACCTGCGGGAACACGATTCTCCTTCGGGGGACTGGCAGGCATTTTCTCGTATTGCCGAGGCGCTCAAGGATAACTTTACGCTGGATGACTTGCTTAGAGCTATTGTCGCCATGAGCACTTCGCCCTGGCAGCTTGTGGAGAAACGTTGGGTGTTTACCGACCCAAGTTCAAATAAGGAATTCGTCCTGGAAGCTGCTCATATTAAAGCCGTGATGCAGCAGGAGCCGTTTGTGCATCCTGAAACAAGGCAGACGATTAAAAACGCTGGGCTATACGTTCAGTTGCTGCTTCAGCTGAGACATTGAGCACGCCTTAAAGCAACGAACCGTTTAGCGGTTTGATTAAAAACCTTAACTAGGCCGCAGGCAGCATCGGTACTGCAGGAGAAGTGTAATGAACGGTCTAAAGCCTATCATCAAAACCGTAAAAGACCTCGTCGTCGAGGCCTTTTCCGATGTACTGATGGCCTACAGAGACTTGCTCACGCTGCACTGGATACGGCTATTTAAACGCACATTCAGCAGAAAGAGTAGGTAAGACCGTTAGTGCTGAAAAAAAGTAAAGAGGCCGAAGGCCTCTCTACTCGTGATTGATAAAACGCAGGTTAATATTTCAGTCAGTTAGCTTGCATAACTGAAATGTGTCGTAAGCCCAGCTAATTCTTGAGCAAACCGTACAGCAAACTGATCAATATACTTAAAGCGTTCTTCAGAACACATCGGCAGGGTCGCTACCGCCTTTAAAGTCCCCCTCTCGGATCGGTAAATCCGCCGCCTTCAGGCGGACCAAGGTCCGCTGAGAGAGACATAGCGATAGAGAGGTTGCACCAAGGCTGCTGACGGGTTCCGGATTTGTGGGGACTGAGCCGACCGAAGTCGCTACCCCTTCAGCTGTTTGTGCCTTACGCAGGAGATAGTCGGCCGAAGGCTGACCTGACCGGCTTGAGCCGTAATCCGAAACCACCGGCTTTAGCCGGTGGTCGTTCATGCAGTCAAACAGCAGGTTATAGGAACTTCCAACAAAGAGGATCGCGTCCTGGGTCGCTTTCGCTTCATCAGCGGATGAACGCGATTGCGCCAGTTCAGGGGGAATTTTTACGAGAAAATCGATGGCCTTTGAGAATTTTCCAGAAAATTCCTCGAAAAACCGGTCTCCTGCCTCCCATAACAGCTGAGAGCCCGGCGCCAACCTGGAACAACGTTTCAGATATCGGTTAAGCACTTCTTCAAGTTCAGTAGTCACAAGCAATATGCATACCGTTGTTTGCGCGGTATGGCTGGGAACCGACCAGGGCCCTACACGAATCGTCATCTTCTCTGTAGAAGCACATGTTATAATGACGATAACTAAAGCGATAAGTCCTACGAGAAAATCCGTGGCACTTGGATGGGCAAGCGCCGAGAAGCTTTTGATGATATTGCCGAGCATCTTTGGTCCTTGATATATTTTGCAATGTCCAGTCTGTATAAGTACTACCGCTTATACTCCGCCAACGGCCTGCGGAATAGACAAGGCCTTCAAACGAAGGCCTTGGATTAATGGGTCAATCTTTGCCGAGACCCGTGGTCTCAGGACTCCTCTCGGCCTCAAGTGCTCGCATGACCGTCTCGCGTCTACGAAGCACTAATAGCTCAAGTGTTTCCTCCTCAGATAGAGTCCGTTCGCTTAAGTCAGATGCGTCTTCTCGCTCAGAGACTTCAGGCTTATCGATGGCGATAGCTAAATGCATGTTGTTGCTTCCCTTTATCTCAAAACCGCCCCAGGCGTGGGAACAGTAGCTTAAAGTGTGTGATAAGCGCTGTTTACCCTCTGGGCTCATCCTGTATAGGTATAATAAAAGTCCGCCTGCAAGAGGCGGACTTGGAAAGAGATCATTAAGATCAGTAATTTGTGGTTTCAGTCAGATGAAAATTACCGGTGGCTTTCTTTCGATTAAGCCAGAGATAGTTATCAAGCTGCGCCGTCGTACACCCTAGCTTTTTGCTCAACCGCTCACCTACGATAATCGTAGCGGCGCGGATCGCGAGCTCTTCTGCGGAATCCTCGGCGATCAGCTCCTGGCGCTCAATCTTCTCGGCAAGGGCTTCGCAGTACTCAATCAGTCCCAGTGCCCGCATGACGCGAGGCAGCTGGTAGTCCGCAAAAAGCGTAAAATCGCTGCAATCCACCGGAGCACTGACTTCTGAAAAGAAAGAGGCATACTCCGTGAGCATCAACTGAGCCTTCTTAAGGTACCGATCGCCATAGGCCAGAGGGCAGCTCAAAGCGAGTTCTTTAGCGTCTTCCATCGTGAAGCGGCCGGTATTGCGCGCCGTGTCGACGATTCTTCGCGTAACAGGATATAAGTAACCAGCACGATTGAGCCCATTGAATACATCGAGGATCACGGCCCGGTCCTGCGCGGCCGGTATATTGCCGAACAATCCGGTAACCCCGTTCATGACCAGGTTGTACCAGAAGTGCGAGCTCCATCGCTGCTCTCTACCCCACGCCTCGGCAAACGCCTTGCGCATCCCTAGTGCACCAACTTGGCCGGAGTACTCGTAGCGAGTAAACTCGCCATCAACCAAATCCCAGAACCGAAAGTTCAAGGCGTTCAGTATCAAAAGATACTCCGCGGCGGACTCCGCGCTCTCTCCGGCGGCCATACCGAGCACATCGGAGCTCATCGGGGTCAGCTCGCCCTTGGGAAGTTCAATGCTGTTGATTTGAGCCTCGTTGATACGAACCAAATCAGCATTGTAATGCGTATTGGCCACCGCCAGCACAGCTGCCCTTTCGCTCTTCATTGTGTTCACTTATTTTCCTTCTCGTTAACTATTGCCCAATATTGGATATAGTCAACGACGCGTATAGAAGCTATGCGAGCGGATAGTCATGCTTTAAGTCAGCCAGAAAACGCTGAGTGGCCGTCACGCAGAAGCAGAAGAGAATTTATAGAGTTCTTTTGCCAAGCCCGGCCGCGCTGATCTGTTCCTGACGAAGCGCCTTGAGGTTAAGGCCTCGAAGGGAGGCAAATGTCCCTTTGGGGGGATAATCGACATCGGCGTTGAACTCACAAATGCTCATCTCGTTATACGTCAACACGGTGTTGACGGATAGAAAAGATGAAAAACAGCCCTTTAAGTCCGAAACCGCCTTTTTACCCCGAGGTGTAAATTGCAAAATCGCTGCACTCAGGGCAGTAGCGGATACCGGGTAGGTAGATCGGTCCCCGGCCGCCACAGGCGGGTTGGAATACCCCTGCCGCGCTCGCAGAGGAACGATGACAAAGCTGTAAAGAACGTGCGCGGTCAAGTATAAAATGGCCACAAACAGGGCATAACGCAGATATTGGCTTAAATTTGACGCTTTTGGAGGGGCATTCTCGCGCATTTATCGTTCCGTCGCCGAAAGAGAAAGTTTGAACGTATAGCAGTCAAGTTTATTCAATTTATACGACTTCGACTTAAGCCAAGATCAACCGCTACACTTCAAAGAGATCAACAAAAGGACAGGCCAGTGAGTGAATTAAACGAAATTGAGCGCGATCGCGGCGTTTTCGTGCTCGCGGTTGACGATGGTGGGATTCACCGCATACTCGAAGAACAACGTGTTCAGCAGCTCTTCAAGGAACTGCAGGACAAAGGAATAGAGGTACTGTGTGTGGATCCGCAAACGTTTCCACGCGAAGTGGACACGCACACAAGGTCAATGCGCGCTTTGACTGAAGCGGTAAAGGCACTTGGCGTCGCGCAGGCCCCTGCTTCCAATGAGCCCTATTGGAACCGGTACCGAAAGAAAACGTGGCGGTAAGGCAAAAGACACGCCTATCAGGTACATTCGAACCCGCAAGGCATTGCTTTGCGGGTTTTGATTTTTACGCCTCATTAGCAACAGAGCACACCGGGGAAATCGTTTCACGCCGACGGCGCATATACAAGTAAATTGGCATTTTGAAGCCTTAATCAGCCTCACAATCGTTTCAGCAATTGTTTCAAAAAACGTCTACAGGCAACGCTCGATAACTGGTAAGTTTAAATTAACTCAATCGCTACATTCCGTAGGACATATCATGAGGATACTATGAATAATTTCATCAACTTGACGGCTTATGCACTCACGATGCATCCCTGGCTGTATGGGTATTTCTTGCCATGCGCGTATCTGCTCCTCTGGCATGCTATTGCGATACGTTTGTGGATCCGGTACCCGACTTCAATAAATTATGATCGGATGCCGCTACTCGGGTGTAACCCCCATGTGCTTCGTGATCGAGGCCCAAAGAAAATTGACTATCTGTACATGCTATTCACCTCAGCAATCCCTGTGTGGAACGCTACAGAGGCGCTCTATGGCACCCTTTCACTGCTAATAGCGTGTGCTATCAATGCGTATGAGGATTCGAGGCTTCAAGACTTTCTGAACGAGCCCCTGCACTAAGCATTAAAAATCACCCCGGAGAAGCTCATGCTTTTCCGGGATTTCTTTTCTTAAAAAGTATGTGACGTGGAGGGCTTCGTTGTTATCCATGGGCTTGTGCCAATCGGATAGATAGAAAAACGCCCTCAAGGAGAGGGCGTTTAAATGAGTAAGTTCTCTGTGTCACTGAGTTCGGTGACACCACATGTTTTATGAGAAGAAAGGAAACACGACTGCGCGAGCAATCGTAATCCCAGCAACGCAACAAAGAGCCAGAATTGCAATAATCATGGCAGTTCCTCTCAAAAAAAATGATCTCAACAAAGCTCTTCAATCGGCATAGATACTTTGAGCAAAGACATTACTGTCAGTGTGCATCCTTACCTGTTGAACTTTGTCGAGGGTGTTAATGACCTCAATACGTATAGCCACAACAGTTTTTAAACAATAAAGCCTTGAACGAAAGAAGATTATCTGCAGCTTAACCCCCAAGAATTAAAAATGCCCGGGATGAACCCGGGCAGATCAAAATGCTATCAGCTCACCAGCCTCTGGCGGTTGTCAGCGCATCTGAACAGTCAATGCAGTCGTATTGAAAGTCTGCATGCGTCTTGCAATGTATGTCCTTAAACGGCTGCTGCACTTCAGTGGCATCGAAGTGAGGAACCATCTCTCGCTCGATGCGAAATGTCTTGATCGTGCCGTCAGCGAGCTCAAGCATGATGTCAAGAGGCCAACGGGACTCCCAACCATCATGGTTATAGCAGTAGTCTTCGGCCACTTCCTCGGCGAGAGCTTGTGGGTCCGTTTCTCTCGACTCAAACTCAATCGCGCTCTCGCGTGGGATGAATTTACTGGGGATCCAGTATTTAATCTTCGCCATTTCTTGATCCTTGTTCTTGACGGCAATTCAAAGAGGGCTTCGGTCTTTGAGCACACTGCCGGTCCACACAGTCGCAGCTTGTTTTTGTGCAAAAGTACTCCGGATACCGATCCGTTACACGACCGGTGCTGATGCCGATTAGCTTGTCAATATCCGCACTCGATCGTGCAAGACCTTCGCGATACATCTGTTGGAGATAAGCCGCAGTCTTACTCCTGCGCACTGGAAGACTCCCGCACCGCTCGCTCGGCTTCTTTGATCTTTTCGTTCCTGTGCTTGAGCCACTGCGCTTCGGTCATGAAGGGCTGGCGCAATGCGGTTATCCCTGTCGCCGTATGGGTCCAACGAGCCCTGCCATTGCAGGTCGGGTCCCATTCAAACCCGTGAGTAGTCATGGGGAGGATTTCATGTAGAGGAGGGTCATAGCTCATAGTTCACCTGTATTATACATGTACCTTGACAGGTATAGCGAACCAAGTACGCGCAAGTGCTCTTACATACAATGAGCACTTAAAGCCAGCACTCTATATAAAAACTCCTTTTGAACAAAGTGCCAATTGAGCGCCTAACCGTGTAATCGCCTTTAAAGCCCTATGAAAACCGGGTTTTCTTACACACGATTACAGTTGTTTGACTGTAACGGACAAAGAGAGAGGGCCTATCAGGCCCTCACTCTTACTTCATTTAGCCTTGTTAAACAAAATAGTTTCTCTTCAAACTTATGCCTCCCAGCGTCATAAGCGCCAAGAGCATCAGCCCGATCGTGGCAGGGCCAGGGGTGCTGACAGATTGGGTGGCGATAGTGGAAGTGGAAGTAGAAGGATCCGTGTAGAATGCTGATGATGGAGTTGTTCCGCTTTGTGCAGAAGCTATGGAGGAAAACTGAGACGTACTGGAAATTAAGGTAGCCCCAGAGTACGCAGACATAGCAGCAGCTGAACCCCAATTTGAGCTCGTTGGTGTGAGCAGCGCATTTCCATCTAGCAATATTTGTCCTAGGTTATTGAAACCTACAACACAGTTCGCTGTGCATTGCCCAGAAGAAACTGTTTCTTGCTGGCCAGTAAGGCTGCTCACTGGAACAATGTAACCGGCGCTATACAGATAGTAAATTCCTGTGGTGGAATCATATATGATAGCTTGACCATTGTCGTTCAAAAATTCTACAGTGGTACTGTCTGTAGAAGCACCTGCACCAAGTCCAACCATTAAGCCGCCTCGGGCCGTGCTTAGAAAAGCCTCCGTTTGACCAGAAGCCAAGGTAATATATCCGCCAACTTGGCCGGAGCTATTGATCGCGGTCCCCATACTGGAGATACCATTGGCAGTTCCAAACATCTGAGTCCCTGAGCCATTATCTCCGGTGCGAAAAGCTCGTGTGGCACCACTGCCGTTTGAATCTATGGTGGTTGTGCCGGTAGCATAGTTTATGGTATAAGTCTGAAGAGCACTTGTATAAAGACCTCCTGTGACTTGTCCGGTTGCGTTTATCCCAGATGAGTCATTAAAAACTTGCTGGGTTGTAGAAGTACCGGAAAAATTTCCTTCCAAATTATTTGTAACAGTCAGGCCCCCATAGCCCAGGCCTTGAACAGTGGTGAGCGCGCCGGTATTAGTATTAACTAACGCAATGGCTCCTCCTATAGACGAGCCGGCGCCGGTACTCGAATTAGTAATAGAGGTCTGTTGATAATTGATAACTGCAATGCCAGAGCTATTTAGGCCATAGACAGCACTTCCTCCAATTATAGTAACCGTATGGTTACTTAGGTTAGCGATGCCTGCCGAATATCCCTCATAAGGCGTGTCAGTTTGTCCTTGAATATAGAAATTAGCTGCAATTTGATTATTGTCGTTTAAAGAGTTAAAGCCGCTTCCAGAAAAGAAACCAGTCAAGTCAGGGTCACCTGCGGCTTGGGATCCTCCTATGGACGAGCTGGGAACATTAAATATCGCAGGGTTCTGATAATTAAAGGAAGCATAATTAACTGCGCTAGGATCAAAGCTAAAACTAGATAGACCAGGGTCACTGGAGAAATATGGCGAAGAGATCGCAGGTGTGTTCAAGCTAACAGCCGAGCTCGTATTTCCATTAGTACCGGATAAGAAATAATTCGGTGAGTAATACGAAGAGGGGGTGCTGTAAATAACTCTGCCTTGTTGGCTAAGAGCATAAACAGCACCGGGCGCACTGACCGAAGTGTATGCGTTTTGCGCATAAGAGATATTGCTAAGGCTTAAAAGAGCCAGTGCCAGGAATGGTAAGAGAGGTGAGTATTTTTTGTTCATGATTAGAGTTCCGTTACAAAGAAAATATCTTAATGTATAGGAAACAAAAAAAAATTGCTGATAGCTATGCGAATACCGTCAATGCGACCGGTAGGCACAGAGAGCTCTAATAATAAAAGGTACATATGCTGCACGAACGCGATGCACGAGAAAACTTGAAAATCATTTAAAATAATAAAAGTGCTATACAATCTATAACTTGCTCGACCCCTTAAAGGATTTTTATGCACAAACTTCTACGATTGTTCTGCACGCCTTTCGCTGCGGTGGCCCTGTTGGCGGGCTTACCCATGGCGCACGCCACGACATTGGGTGGAACTTTAACGACCGACGATTATGGCTATGTGTACCTGAGCACGAGTCAGTCGAGTCTCGGCACTCTGATCGCCACTGCATCCCAGGGTTGGCAGACCCCGATGAGCTTCTCTTCGATCGGATTAGCCCCAGGGGT
>JAEHJW020002063.1_pt1 | contig 21394 bp, 25 predicted proteins | sample 9271431 | NCBI WGS metagenome assembly JAEHJW02 | reverse complement strand
AGCGCGCGGAGCTTGTCAATTCTTCTTCCGACGATTCGCAAGGTTGGGAGTGAGATATGGTTCACGCTCAACCCGGACTTGGAGAAGGATGCGGTTTACCAGCAGTTTGTGCTGAATCCACCGGCGAGCGCTTGGGTGTGCAAGACGAGTTTCCGGGACAACCGCTGGCTGAGTCCTGAGTCTCTGGAGAAGATTAATCGCCTGCGGGAGATGGACCCGGATGAGTACCACCACGTCTATGAGGGTGCAACGCGCTCGACGGTGTCCGGAGCAATATACAAGGCGGAGATTCGGCAGGCTGAGATTGAGGAACGGATCAGGCCGGTCCCATACGATGCGCGGTGGCCAGTTGAGACGTATTGGGACTTGGGATATGCAGATCAGGTGGCGATCTGGTGCGTTCAGCGGACGCCTTTTGAGATTCGGGTGCTGCGGTTCTTCAGCGACACCCATCAGGCAATCGAGTATTACCTCCAGCAGATGCAGACCTGGGGCTACGTCTATGGCACAGTGGTGCTGCCGTGGGATGGCGGCACACGCTCGCTTGGCACGGGCAAGTCGATTCAGGAGTTGATTGCGGCCAAAGGATTCAAGGTGAGGGTCAACCGGCAGCTCAAAGTAGCGGACGGGATCAACGCTGTGCGGACTATTTTCCCCCAAATGTATTTTGACGCCACATTATGCGCAGATGGGCTACAATATCTTCGACGGTATCAATGGGGACCGGGATCGGCTTTAGGGCAGGAACGCCGGGAACCATTGCATGATGACGCCAGCCACGCGGCGGATGCGCTGAGGACGCTGGCGATAGGGATCAAAGAGCCGGAGCGGCCTAAAGCGGCCAAACCTGAGTCAAAGCCGATAGTCTCGGCGTGGGGGTAGAATGAAGCTGGACGAGAAGGAACGCAAGCGGATTCCAACGTCGGAGTTTGGGCTTCCGGGCAAGCGGAAGTACCCGATGCCGGACAAGAGCCACGCGGCGAATGCGAAGGCGAGGGCAACGCAGATGGTGGCGAAGGGCAAGCTGTCGAGTTCGGCGGCAAGTCGAATCAGGGCGAAAGCAGATCGGATTCTGGGAGAGTAGCATGGCACACGAGTTGACACGGATTGAAATTGAACCGGCGGAAAATGGTGGTCACACAGTAACCCACCACATGAAGCCGAAGATGCGCGTGGATGGCAGGGCGCATGCGGGCATGACGCAGTATGTCGAACCTAAGAGCTATGCCTTTGGCAAAAGCGAGGGTCATGATTTGCTGCGCCACTTGGCCGAGCACCTGGAGATTGCCGAGCCGAAGGGCAAGAAGGAATCGGACGAAGAGGACGACGAAGACACGGCAGACGAGGACTAGCCATGTGGACGACAAAGATGGTGCAGCAAGTCCTGCGTGGTCCATCGCCTAAGCCTCCGATGGCAAAAAATCTGCCGGTGGCCGTGATGGGCAAACCTGTCAGGACGGGAATGAGTCCGCATGTGGTTCAGAGTGTCATGAGGTCCGGCTATGGCAAGCGATGAGATGCAGGCGGACGCGATTCGGATGCGACGGGCTTTGCGGGCGGCCAATCTGCCGAGCGACTTTGGCACCGCGTTAGCTCAGTTGGCGCGGGATTATGTCCGAGACGACAAGCATCTGACAGAGATTCTGGCCGACACACCGCCGGAGATGAAGCGAGACGTGTATGAGTCGCTTCGGCCCAACCTGAAATTCACCGCAAAACCGCTGGACTGGTATGAAACGCAGGCCAAAGAGCAGGCTGAGCGGGAAAAACTGCCCATTTTGGGGCCGGATGGACGATTGTTGGAGTTTCGCCCGGCCCAGGATATTTCCTCGGTTGAAAAACGTGCTCAGGAGATTCTGGACGAGGCGGTTGCGGAGAAAACGCTGATTCTGAGGTGCAAGAAATGTACGGCGCTGGAAAAGTTCTTCGGTCTGGAGCATGAATCCCGCATTGACGTTATCAAAAAAGCGCGTCGCAAGGGCTGGGTGTACGACAGCACTGGAAAAATTCCTGCGGAGATATGCCCGAACTGCGAAACCAGCCTGAGAGTGGCTCACGAAGCGCATTATGGACGTGCCCATGCCTGAAATGGTTGATCCGACGCAGGGTGAGAAGGACGACGAGCTTCTGAAGCGGATCAGGCATCGCTATCGGTATGCCCATGACAAGTGGCGGCGCAATCGAGATGAAGGCCAGAAGAACATGCGATATGTTTCAGGCGACCCCTGGGACGATGAAGACCGCATGGCTCGGAAAAACCGCCCGACAGTCTGTGCGGACCAACTGAACCAGTACGTCAATCAGGTCGTGAACACGGCGCGTCAGAATCCCAGGGGCGTGGTGGTCGATCCCGCCGGGGACGGGGCGACTGATGCCTTGGCAGAGTACCGAGAGAACCGCATCCGGGCGATTGAGTACGGGTGTAATGCCCAACAAGCGTACATCAACGGACTTCAGGCAGCGGTTGAGAGGAATATCGGCTACTGGAAGGTCACCAGAGCCTATGTGAGCGACGATTCGGAAGAGCAGGAGATTCTCGTACTTCCTGTGATGAATCCCGACTCTATTCTGATTGATCCAGACTACAAGACGCCGGATGCCTCGGACATTCGCTGGGCATTTGAGCTTGACCGCATCCCATTGGAAGAATTTGAGATCGAGTACCCGGACGCGCAGAAGCGAAGTTTCTCCGCGGATGACTTTGGCGGAGATTCGTCGGTGTGGTTTGACGGCAAATGTATTGTGGTGGCGTCGTATTGGGAGATTCGGCAGACCACGCGGCAGGATGGGAAGGGTAAGAAGAAAGTCGAGAAAAGGGTTCGTCAGTACATCACAAACGGAGTGGAGATTCTGAAAGAAGGCCCTGAACAACCTGGGCCTTATATTCCGATTGTCCCTGTGCCGGGGAAAGAGATTTGGGTCGAATACGGTCAAGGCGGAGCTGAGCGAGTTCTGTTGTCTCTCGTGACGTTGGCGCGCGATCCTCAAAAGGCTCTGGCCTATGTGATGAGTTCGATGCTGGAAAACGTCGGCCAGCTTCCGAAGACCTCGTTTGTCGGCTATACCGGGCAGTTTGAGACAGATGCGGAAGCATGGAAGACGGCCAACACGGTCTTTCACCCGTATTTGCAGGTTGATCCGACTGTGGATGAGGCCAGCGGGCAGATTCTTCCGCTACCCCAAAGGCAAGAGCTGACTCCAGACTTTCAGGCGTACGCGGTGGGGGTGGATATCTGTCAAAGGGCAGTTCAGGCGGCGATGGGCCTTCAGGGACTCCCGACGCAGGCGCAGAGGGCGAATCAGAAGTCTGGAATCGCGCTGGACAAGATTCAATCTGAGCAGGCGATTGGTTCCTATCACCTTGTGGACAACTACGACCGAGCCATCAAGCTGACCGGCAGGATCATCAATCACTGGCTGGCGATTACGGACGCGGATCAGACGCAAAAGCCGGTCAGACTGGCGGATGGGTCGCACAAGCTCGTGACGATCAACTCCGACATGCCAATTCAGGACACTGAAGGTCACACGTATCATTTTCCGATTGCAGATGACAATGGAAGATACCAGGTGACGATCAGTTCCGGGCCTTCGCATGAGTCTCAAAGGGAAGAAGGCAGCGAGTTTGCCGATACGCTTGTGCAGAACCTTCATGCGCTTCCACTGAGTCCTGAGCAGGCGCAGAAGATTCTCTCGATGGTGGTTAAGTTGAAGCAATTAGGGCCGATGGGCGACCAGATTGCGGAGATTATCAGCCCGCAGAACGCTCAAAACGCCCAGCAGATGCAGCAGATGATGCAGAACCAGCAGGCGATGCAGCAGCAGTTTGCCGAGATGCAGGCCAAACTCCAGCAGTTGACATTGGAAAAGCAGGCCAAGATCATCGACCGTCAGGGGCAGCTTGAGGTTGAAAAGTTGAAAGCGTCCACGGCCCTTGCGGTAGCTGAGATGACAGCGAGCAAAGATACGAATGAGGCTATTGCTGAAAGGGATATTGCGACCTACAGACTTCTGCATGAGGCGGCTCATGAACGGGGCATGACCCAAGTTGAGCATCAACATGAGCTTGCAATGGCGCAGCAACAGGCGCAGAATGATCGTATTGCGGCAGCACAGCAAGCGATTTCACAACCCGCTGGCCCGGCGCAAGGGTAGGGGAAATCATGGAAACAATGACGCAAGCAGAATCGTCAACTGCAACTCCCGTAGAGATTCCACAGAGCGGCACGGATGGTTATGCCGAGTGGAGGATCAGCGGCACTATTCCCGAAAAGCCGAAAAAGGCGGACCCGGCACCCGCAGAAAAAACGGAATCTGGCGACGCAGCCGACCCAGCGGCAACCAAAGGCGTAGAGAAACAGGCAAAGCGGCGTCCTGACGTGGAAGCACGATTCAAGACGTTCACAGATGAGATCAAGAAGCTACGTCAGGAACTGGAAGAAACGCGCAACCCGAAAAAGCAGGAAACTCAGACCCCCCGAACCTATGAAGAGTGGCGCGGCGGTTTCAAGGTGAAAGCCTGGACCGACGCGTATGCTGCTCAGCATCCCAACGCAACCTGGGAAGAGGTTCAGGACGCTCTGACCGACTACAAGGCGGATGTGCGCGAGGCTTACCGCAATGCGGAACGCGAGAACGAAGCAAGAGTGAAGCAGGCGTCGTCGAGGCTTAGTGAGGCGCGCAAGATTTACTCCGACTTCGACACGATTGCGAGACCAGTTCTGACCGATCTTCTGGAGGCTGACAGCAAGAAAGAGATTGACCCCTTCATTTCGAGGATGATTAACGATTCGCCATTCCTTCCGCATCTCCTGTATGTCATTGGAGGATCGGAAGAGACAAGGGCGGATTTCGCTGAGACGGTTCGGCGCGATCCGCGCAAGGCGGCTTGGCTCATCACGAACATGGAAGACTCGATCTCCAAAGAGCTGTCGAAGAAGTCCTCTGAGCCTGCAAAGCCCTCTACGCAAAAGGAATCCCAGCGTACTGCGGCTCCTCCGATTGAAATTGGTTCGCGTGGCGGCGGCCCGATGGATGAATCCGAGCGAGCGATGGACGCCATGAAGAAGGGCGATCTGAATGCCTTTGCTGCCTGGAAGCGGGCAGAAGACAGGAAAGACCTGGCCCGGCGTAAAGGACTCTAAATGGCAAACAATTTTCTCAACTCACAATGGGTGTCGCTGAAAGTCCTGCGGCTCCTGTTGAACAAACTCGTTGTGGCCGAGTATTTCAATCGGTCCTGGGAGAAGGAATTTCACAAGGAATTTGCTCCGGGTTCGATGATTACGGTCAAGTTCCCTCAACGCTTCACGGTTTCTGATGGTCTCGGATACGCTCCGCAGGGCATCAATCGGCTTCAGACGCCGATTTCGCTGGATCAGTGGATGCAGGTCGCCTTTGAATGGGACGACTATGAAGCCGCTGTGAGAGTGGAGCGGTCGGAAAGCGAGCTGGAAGAGCAGTACTTCGAGCCTGCTGCGGCTGCTTTGGCGCAGGAATGCGACCGGCGATGCGCGCTGTTTGCATCTCAGAACACGAGCATGATGACCGGCACTCTCGGCACGGACCCGACCAGCGTTGCCACGTACTACACTGCGCGGCAACATCTGGAAGAGAACGCTGCTGGGGTTCTCGGCAAACGCGGCATGATGATTTCTTCGAGCATGATGACGTCTCTTGGATCGAACATCACGACTATTTTTCACCCTGCGGATGAAATTACGAAGGCGTGGAAAGACGGCGTGATTGGCGAACTGGCGACCTTCATGTTCTACGAAGAGCAGGCTTTGGCGCGGCAGACTGCCGGAACGTGGAGCGGTGCGGGTGGTCTTCCGACCGTGAACGGCGCTGGGCAGTCCGGAACGTCTCTGATCATCAATGCCAACGCAGGCGACACCTGGAAGGTCGGAGACAAGTTCTCGATTGCAGGGGTGAATCTTGTCAACCCGATGACCTACCAGATTCCGGGCAAGGCGTACAACAAGATTTTCACTGTGACGCAGGCTCTGACGTGTGTGGGCGGCGGCGCGGATGTTGTGCAGTTCCTGCCTCCGATCTACGGGCCTGGGAACCAGTATCAGAACGTGGACTCGCTTCCGGCCAACGGTGCGGCCTTCACGCTCTGGCCCGGTACGACTTCGCCGAACGGCAAGAGCGGCACAGTGGGACTCGGTTTGACCCGGCAGGCGTTTGCGATTGTCGGCGCCAAGCTGTACGTTCCGCACGCCGTCGAGTCGGCAGGCGATGCAACCGACCCGGAAACCGGGCTTTCGATCCGCAAGGTGAAGGCGTGGGATCCGGTACGAAGCATGCAGGTCAACCGCATGGATTCCCTGTTTGGTTTGGGCAATCTCTATCAGGACAACGGTGCAATTGCCGTTGCGGGAGCTTAACAGCATGAAGATCACTCGATTCATCCCATTCCTGCTGGCTCTGGCGGTCATTCCGATGAGCGCCCAGACGGCATTGAAGCAGACGACCCTGACCGGGACCGTCAGCGCCAACCAGACCACGATTCAGGTTGCTTCGGCATCCGGGATCGTGGCTCCCAACCCGTTTGGCGGCCCTTCGCAGACGCCTGGATTCGGCACCACTCTTCTGGTGGATGGCGAATCCATGTTTGTGGAATCGACCAGCGGAACCGTGATTACCGTGCAGCGCGGCGCAAACGGCACCAAGCAGACGGCGCACAATGCCGCAGCGGTCGTGTGGGTGGGGAGTCCGAACTCCTTCATCTCCGGGGAACCGTTTGGGCCTTGCACTCCGGCGAACACGACCAACCCGACGATTGTGACGAACACTGCCTTTACCACGCGGCCCCGGTACTGGAATTGCGTCACATTCTCATCGGGCAACACGCAATGGGCACCTGTCATGACGACTGGCAGCATTACACCAGCGGCTACTTCGGCAGCGATCCAGACGGCGGCACAGACGTTCACCGTGCCGGGCCTGGTGACGGGTGAGCCGATTGCGGTGGTGAGTGCTCCGGTTCCCACGTCTCTGTGCCCTCTGACGAGTGCTCAGGTGACAGCGGCTAACACGGTGTCGCTCTACTTCACGACGTTGACGGCAGCGGCGTGTACTCCGGCAGCGGGAACGTACCTGTTCACCGTTGCTCGCTTTATCCCATAACCCTGATGCCGCGCTGCTAACCCGGCGCGGCATTTTCCCGGAGGAATCATGGAAGACACACACGGCATAGCGCAGAAGGGCGCGAACTCGCCGAAACACGCTTTTCCCCAGGCTCCGTACCAGCATAAGAACTTTCCGCAGATGGTGTATGGGCCGGAATCGACCAGAATGGTGAACTCGCCGGAGGAACTGACCTCGGCGCTCGCAGAGGGATTCAAGGTTGCGCCGGAACCGACTGAATTGGTGTAAAAATGCCGTTCAACGATCCCGGAGTGTACCAGCGATCCTCAACGCTAACCCGGAAACAGCAGCAGGAGCAACTGGCTATCTGCTGTGGAGTGAATATGCCAACAGAAATTTCTCCAATTGAAGCCGAGCAGATGCGCGCTTTGCTGGCGAAGTATGACTCCCAGCACAAGCCTGCGACGATTCACAACCTGAACGACCCGCCGAAGGTTCCCTACCGGCATCAGAAGTTCCCGATGATGGTATACAACCACGCTGAGAGCTTCCCGGCGCACACCGAGACGCGTACGGCAATTGTCGGCAGCAGTGTTCTGGAAGAGACGATCCATGTGAAGGCCCACATTCACACGGCCCTGGTGCAGAACGAGCATCAGCTTCGGCAGGCTCTCGAAGATGGATGGTCGGAGGAAGCTCCTGAGTTTCGGGAGGATGTGCCCGACACGTTGAGCGAATCGGCCAAGGCTGAGGTCAAGAAGATCGACGGACGACGGCGAAAAGAGATGGTGTAAGCGATGGCGACAGCGTTGGACCTCATTACCGGAGCACTTCAGGAGATCAACGCTATCGCTCTCAACGAGTCGCCAAACTCTCCCGACGCGCAGTTTGCTCTCAACAAGCTGAATGACATGGTGGATGAGTGGGCTGCGCGCCGGGTCTACATCTACGACCTTTCCGTTCCTGTATTCACGCTTGTCCCAGGTCTGAATCCTCATACGATCGGGCCGATGGGCGCAATAACGTCTACGTCGCTGACGAACAATCTGGCGACGTACATCTGCCAGAACAACTTCGCCAACGGCCAGCAGGTGACGGTTCAGGGGTGTACGAACGGCGGCAATGTCCTGAACGTGACGGGAAACGCTCAGGGGGTTTCTGCAACGCAGTTCAGCCTTCCCATCATCTCGGCCAACATTCCAAGCGCAAATGACTCTGGTTCGGTGATTCTCGCTGGGTCATCTTTCCCGACGTTCGCTACTCCGGCGATGGGACAACGGCCGCAAGTCGTCGAGCAGGCTACGCTGGTTTTGACGAATGTGGCACCGGTAGTCGATGTGCCGATTCACATTCGGGATTCCCGCTGGTGGATGAATGTTCGGGTCAAAGACCTTCAGACCGACATTCCGACCGACCTCTGGTATGATCCTGACTTCCCGAACGGGTCGATCTATCTCTGGCCGGTTCCGAACTACAGCTACCAGATTCGACTGAAGATTTGGGGAGTTGTTCCGAAGTTCCCGTCTCTCTCCACGTCGTTCAATCTTCCTCCGGCCTATGCAAAGGCGCTGAAAGTCTCGCTCGCAAGGGATATGGTCGGAGCGTTTCAAGGAACCTGGACTCCGCAGCAGGAAAGCATGTGGTTGCGCGTCACAAAGGCAGTACAGGGCAGCAACATTCAATCTCCACGCGGTCAGACGGGCGATGTGGGCATGCCTGGTATGCACCCGTGGGCCGACTACAACTACTTTTCCGGTCTTCCGAGTAACAGCTAATGCAATTTGGATTCTGCGCTGGCACATATCAAAGTCAAAGCATCAACGCTGATTGCCAGCGGTGCATGAACTGGTATCCAGAGGCGATTGAAAGCGGCATGGGCAAAGGTGCCTTCGCGCTCTATCCAACGCCGGGGCTGAATCTGTTTGCTGAGACCGCCAATCCGGTGCGCGGCGGACTGGAGATCAACGGAAGGGCATTCTTTGTCGGCGGATCAAGTCTGTGGGAAGTCACTTCGGCAGGAATCGTGACGAATCGTGGGAGCGTTGGGAATGACGGCAACCCGGTATCAATGGCAACAAACGGAACGGCAGGCTACCAGATTGGCGTTGTCTCGGCAGGTTCTCTGTATGTTTTCAATACAAAAACGAATACTTTGACGGGTCCAGTAGGGAACATTCAAGGAGCTCCCGTGCAGTTGGTTTTCTGCGACGGGTACGGGGTTGTGACGCTGGCAAACTCGAACAAGTTTCAGGTTTCTTCACTGGAAGACTTGACGACTTGGAATGCTTTGAGCGTTCAGCAGGTCGAAGTCTTTGCGGAGAACATCGCTGGGATCATTCAGGCATTCCGGCAGTTGTGGATTTTTGGTCAGGACGGCCACACTCAGGTCTACTACAACTCAGGAGCGAACCCCTACACGCCGTTTGACGTGATTTCCGGAGCTTTCATGGAGGAAGGTCTTCATGCGCCGTGGTCCCTGGCGGTGGCTGACAATGCTCCATTCTGGCTGGGCGCGTATGTGACCGGCGGACCGATTGCGTGGCGGGCTAATGGATACACTCCACAGAGGATTTCCAACCATGCAGTCGAGACGGCGTGGGCAACCTATCCCACACAAGGCGCAGATGCGATTGGCTATGCCTACGTCGATCAGGGCCACACGTTCTATGTGCTCAGATTCCCCAGCGCGAACGAAGGCAAAGGCGCAACATGGGTGTATGACGTGGCGACGCAGCAGTGGCATGAACGAGGCTACTGGAATGAAGGATCGTATTGGGCATCCCTGGCCGGGACGCATCTCTTTGCGTTCAACCAGCACCTTGTCGGCGACTGGCAGTCGGGCAACATCTACTCCATGTCGATCTACAACTATCAGGACAACGGCGCGCCGATTCGCAGGATGCGCCGCGCGCCGCATATCTCGACTGAACAGACGCGCATATTCCACGACTTCATGCAGATTGACGTTGAGGCTGGGGATGGGCCGATTCCTCCATTGACGGACGGAGCTGGGAACCCCGTAGGCCCGCAGGTTATGCTCAGGTGGTCCGATGATGGGGGGAGAACGTGGTCTAACGAGTACTGGACGAGCGCGGGACAGGCTGGAGAGTACCGTAAACGTGTCTACTGGAACCGGCTCGGACAGGCGCGTGATCGAGTCTATGAGATGGTGGTCACTGACCCGATTCCCTGGCGGATTGCGAATGCCTATCTGAAGGCCAGGCCCGGGTTCGACTATCCGATTCCGCGACTCGTCAAGCGGTATGCGGGGATGGCGTGATGGCAAACACGGTCGCTCCATTCATGACGAACGTAAAGTACTTCGATTCCTCGACTCCGCATGGATTCAGCCAGTTTGGGTTTCTCCAATTCAACAACCTGGTGAACGCGCATAACACTCAGTCGCAGGTGTACGCCGGGACACATGCTCAAAGGCTCGCCAACTACCCGGCGGCGAACTATTCGAATGGCTCGCTTTTTTACGAGACTGACCGGCAGGTGTTCTATGTGGACATTCAATCGGTCTGGACGTATGCTTCCGGCATCATGCAGGCGACTCAGGCCAATCTTCCGGCAGACCTGTCGGCTCCCGACGAAGGGTTTTTGGTCGGAGTGACAGACTATGCTCACCTTTTGACTTGGACCGGAACGAAGTGGAATTGGGGGCCTGGAGAGGCCGGTTCGGGAATGATTCAGCCGTTCTCTTCGCTTCCGAGTGGATCTGGATGGCATGTGTGCGACGGCTCGACAGTGGATATGCTGCTATCAACGGGCCAGATTCAAGCTGTAGAAATTCCGGCAATTGGCAAGGATGGAGCGTATGGAAATCTTGTATCATACTTCAGACAGTGAGGAAAGAGAATGCGGCGAATTTTGTTGATTTTTTTCCTGATGGCGACGGCCCTCGCGCAGAATGTTCCTTATCAAAATGCACGCGCTACCTTTCTCGATGCCAACGGATTGCCGCTTGCCAACGGATGCGTGTTTTTCTATGTAGCTGGAACAAACAATCCACAGAACACCTATACGACTGCTGCTGGAGGGACAGCAAACACCAATCCCGTCATTCTAGATTCAACCGGGAGCGCTCAGATTTGGCTTTACTCTGCTCTTTACAAGATCGTGGCATGGAGCTATGGAGGAACGAACTGTTCTTCTGGGGTTCAGCAGTGGTCGGTTGATGATGTTCCGGGAAATTACTCGATTAACGGAACTTTTGTCGGATCAAACATCTCCGGAGCGACAATTCAATCGAGCACGATCAATAGCACTCCTATTGGAGCGCAAAACCCCTCCACTGGTGTATTCACCACTTTGACGGCGACCACCATTATTGGCAATGCTCAGACTGCCACGTCTCTGCAAGGAGGCGCTCTTGGGTCCATTCCCTACCAAAGCGCAGCGAGCACAACCGCAATGCTTTCCGGCAACAGGGCGGCGATGGACGATGTGCTGGTTTCTCATGGGACTGGATGGGCGGCGCAGGCTCCTGGCTTTACGAATGCCCCTGCAATCAGCGGAGCGAATATCACGTCCCTGCCTACATCTTCTAGCGCCTATCCAGCGATTTGTCCCTCCGGACAATTTTCTCAGGGGTTAAGTTCCGGGAGCAATAACTGCGCGTCTCCCTCTTCGACAAGTGGGCAGTTGCATGTGGTCGCAATCGCCGCTTCTGGAACATTTACAATTCCTGCCGGTATATCGTATTCGACGCAGTTTGAGATATTCATTGTCGGCGGAGGGGGTTCGGGTGGTGGTGGGTCTTCTGGCGTGAGCGGATCGGGCGGAGGTGCTGGAGCGATGGCGCATGTTCTGGACAGCGGCTGGACGGCTGGAGACACGATCACCGTGACCATTGGGGCGGGAGGAATCGGAACCGCAGGGGGAACGGGGACGAATGGAGGGTCATCTTCCATTTCCAGTGGCACACAAACGATCAGCACTGTTACGGCTGGAGGGGGTTCGGCTGGAGTGGGTGGAAATTCTCCGAATGCTAACTATGGTGGACTCGGAGGAACTCCAACTGGTGGCGATGCCATGAGCACAAATGGAGGCGATGGAGCCACAGGAACATCGGCTTCCACGTCGGCTGGAGCAAGCGGTGGAGCAAGCTATTTCGGAGGTGGCGGCAGAGGATTTTACGGGGGAAGCACCGGAAACGGCTCAAACGGAGAAGCGTGGGGATCGGGAGGCGGAGGCGGTTCCTCGAACACTGGCGCTGCTGGAGGAAATGGGGCGCAGGGATTGGTGGAGATACGATGGATTCAATAATTCATATGATTCTGGCCGTGGCTGAAGATGTTTCTGGATTCAAGATTACGCCAGAGGAAGATTTCTCACTGCTGGATTCCCTGGAGTACATCGAACTGTTGCTGGAAGTCGAAAAGCGATGCGGAAAGCGGCTTCCCGACGGCATTTTTCCTGAAACTGTGAAGGAACTGGCGGAGGCGATGGGGAAAATATGAGCATAACCTGCCAATGCGAACTCTGGAAAGACATTCGGGACGAAATACGTCCGCTGTACATCGAGCACTGGAAAGAAATGGGCCTCACCGGCTCCGAACTCCTTCTGGACGACCCGAAGTACGCACAAACCGATAATGAAGGAACGTTGCTGGTGGTGACGGCGCGGGATCGGGGAAAGCTTGTGGGGTACTTTATCAACTTCCTGTGCCGCCACCCGCACTATGACCTTTTCACGGCGGCGATGGACGTGTACTACCTTGATCCCCACTATCGAAGAGGCACGAACGGCCTTAAGTTGTTCTCGGAGATGGAAAAAGAGTGCAAAAAGCGCAAAGTTGGCCTTATGCTGGCTACAGCCCGAATGGATCGGTCGCCGGGCGCGCAGTCAATTTTCAGCATGTTGGGATGGGAAAACACGCGACTGGTCTTTGAAAAGAAGGTGAACTGATATGGCAAGCATCGCACTGGCAGCAGGTCTAGGAGCCGCTGGAAGCATCGGTGGCGGTCTTATAGGTGCGAATGCCGCTCAGAATGCGGCTGACACTCAGGCGTCGGCAGCCGAGCAAGCGGCGCAGCTTCAAGCCGAACTTGGGCAGGAACAGCTTGGTTTTACCAACTATACCTACCAGCAGGGACAGGCCAACCAGCAGCCGTGGCTTCAAAGCGGAGCTAATTCTCTTGCGTCTCTCGACTATCTGATGGGAGTCGGACCCGGCGGAGGGAATGCTCCGCAGCCCTCTGTCCCTTCTTTTGGCGGCATTCCAATGAACGCGCCATCTCAGGGTGTTCCTACGCCTTCCCCGTCAGTTCCGATGAGTGGACCGGATATGAACGGCCTTTCAGGCGGAATCACGAAGCCTGCCCCATCAGTTCCTATGGATGGGGGAAACCCTTCGGTCAACGGTCCCCAGGGAACGGCCACGCTCAACGGACTTCCTTCGGGATCGGTGGCGGGATGGAATCAGCCTGCGCCCACGTTGAATGGTTCTCCGGTCGCGCCGACGGCTACGGCCATGAATGCGGCTCCCAGCGCACTCTCATCGATTGCTGGACAAATGGGAGCAGTCAGAAACGGAGCGAATCAGCCCGCAGCTCCAGGAAATGCAGGTCCGGGGTCGGTGGGTGCTCAGCCGTCTTCTCAGGGCGGAACGACGCTTTCCATCCCCGGCGTAGGCGGAGCGATCAACCTTCCCGGCATAAATCAGTTGACGGGAACCGCGAACACGAATCTCGGAACCTACGGATCGCTGATGAGCGGCTTTCCGGGAGGGAATTTTCAGGCTCCGACACTTCAACAGGCCGAGAACACTCCGGGGTATCAGTTCGCGCTTCAGCAGGGGCAGAACGCGTTGCAAGCGAGCGCGGCGGCGAATGGGTCTTTGCTGACTGGCGGAACTCTGAATGCGCTGGACAGCTACTCTCAGGGTCTGGCGGATACGAACTACAACAACATCTACAACCAGGCGCTTCAGGGATACCAGACGAACTACAACACCTGGGCAAACCAGCAGGCGAACGAATACAACCGGCTGGCGGCCATGTCGGGAACGGGACAGACGGCAGCGCAGCAGTTGGGATCTCTGGGTTCGACGACTGCCGGGCAGATCGGCAACACGCTCAGCAACACCGCAGGCCAGATTGGGCAGCAGATGAACAATGCCGGGGCGGCAATTGCTTCGGGCTATACGGGAGCAGCCAACGCATACGGAGGGGCGCTCAGCGGAGCAGGAAGTTCTCTGTCCAACGGTTTGATCCTAAGTTCTCTGATGAGCCAAGGTGGCGGAGTGCCGACGATTGATCCAAACTCAGCGATGGGGAACGCTCTTCTTTCCCCGCAAGGATAGGACATGGGAAACATTCCACTTCCAGCACTGACTATCAAGCCTCCGTCCCCGCCTCCGAACGCTCTGGAGCAGTACGCTCAGATGATGGGGCTGAAGAACGAGATGCAGATGCAGCCCTTGCGCGTCCAGCAGGCCCAGCAGTCGCTTCAGGCCGGGCAGATGCAGAACACGATGAACCAGCGCATGATGGACAGCCAGAACGCGCTGATGAACGCATGGGCCTCTTCCAAGGGCGACATGAACCAGGCCATGCAGACCGCGCAGGCGAGCGGAAAAGTTCTGCCGCAGGACTTGATGGGATTCCAGAAACAGTCTCTGGCGATTCAGAACCAGGCTCAGCAGTTGATAGCGGCCAAAGGAAAGCAGGCAGCTTCCGATGCAGATGCATGGGCGGGCGCGGCGCAGCAGGTAAGCAACGCAAACCCGCAGGAACGGCCGCAGGTCTATCAGCAGGTGTTGCAGAATCTCGCTCAGGGCGGCCACAACGTCTCGCAGCTTCCTCCGCAGTATCCCGGAGATCAGCAGTTCCAGAAGATGAGCCTGGGCGTGATGAGTTTGTCGCAGGCCGTCAAGAACCAGCTTGACATGTCGAAGATTCAAGGCGAGCAGGCAGAGCATGGGACGATGACTCCGCAGCAGATTCAGTCGCTCAACGCAGGGCTGGCCCAGCGGTATTCAGTCTTGAACCCGAACAAGCCCGTTCCTGACAATCTTCAGCTTGGTGCAAACGCAACTCCTGACGACTTTAACCGGATCGACAAGCTGATGGAAGGCACGGAAAAGAGTCAGCAGACCGCTCAGCAGATGGCTGCGAACATCGGACTGAGGAAACAGACTCTGGACATGATGAGTCAGTTTCGGCAGCAGCAGCTTTCATTGGCACAGGACAATTCGCTTTCCAAGGGGTTCGACTACGCCAACACGTTCATCAACCAGAAGATGCAGCCGTTGCAGCAGCTTTCGCAACGTGCATCCCGGTTGGCTTCAACGCTTCAGCAGGCTAATCCGCAGGCCGACGCGCTGATTGCGCCGGAATTGCTCAGCATCGCCGCTGGTGGGCAAGGAAGCGGTTTGCGAATGAATCAGGCCGAGATCGAGCGTATAGTTGGCGGAGCGACGAAGTGGACCCAGCTTCAGCAGAACCTGAACAAGTGGAGCCTCGATCCGGCGAAGGCGCAGATTCCTCCAGAGCAGCGCGCGCAGATTCAGAAACTCGTGGACTACATTCAGGGACAGGCGCAGGATCAGTTGAACATCGGCATGGATGCCCAGCAGAAACTCCTGACGGCGAAGTCGCTGGACGACTACCACAAGACGATCACTGACTTTTCAAATCACTTCTCCAATGCCGTGCAGGGCAAGACTGCGCCTGCGGGTCAAGCGGATGAGTTCGCGCAGTTCGGCGGGAAGAGGACGAGCCAGTGAGCACCGTTCCTCTCATCTCGCCGCAGGGAAATCTCGGAGAAGTTCCGGCTGACCAGGTGCAGGCGGCGCTGGCGGCTGGATTCAAACAGCCTTCTTCTCCCCCGGTTCCAATGACATCTCCATCGGGCAATGCAGGCATGGTTCCATCTGAAAGGGTGAAAGACGCCCTTGCGGCGGGGTTCAAGATCAACGGCAACACCATCGGCGCAGCACCTTCATTTTGGGACCAGACAAAGCAGATGCTTGCCCATCCCCTCGATGCCCTTGAATCCGCTTCGCAGCCCGTTCCGATGCCCAAGGACGCAACGATGGGCGAGATGGTGGAGAACAACCTTACGAACGCGGCGGCGGGCGCGGCAGGAGTGATTCGCCATCCCTTGCAGACAGCGGAAGGCATCTTGTCCTCTGGCTTTGGTGCTCGTCCACTCGTCGAGAACGCTGAAGACGCCATTTTGCAGGCAGCGGGAAAGCCCGCGCGATGGAATACGCCTCTGGTGCCGAACAATCCGGTCGATGCGAGCCGGGCGATTGGCTCTGCACTGGCGCTGGGAGGACTCGGAGAGCTGGGCGGAGCAGCGGCATCTGCTCTTCCCGATGCTGCCTACAAGGTAGGGGATGCTATCTCAAAGGGATCCGATGCGGTCGAGAACTATCTCAGGCCCAAACCTTCGCCGCTGATTGTCTCGAAGCAAAAGATGGCCGCCAGAGGTCTTGCTCAGGCCGTTCTTCCAGACCTGAAGGATGCTCCGAACTTCATCAACGCAGCGGCGCAGGAGATTCCGAACATCCTTGAATACGCCAAGAAGACGAACAACCCGCTTAACACTCAACTGGAACTTGCTGAAGCTGCCAAGGGTCACGCTCAGGCTATTACGGACTTCAAGAACAATCAGCTCATGGGGGAACTGGCGAACAAGTACGTCGACACTTCCGGGACGGGATTCGGATCCCAGATCGGCGAAGGTCCGCGGACTCAGGCGACACTCGGAGATATTGACCAGCGAATCACGGCAATCAACAAGCAGTTGGACATGCCGAAGCTGAATGCCGATGACATGCGCCGGGCGCTCGCGAGCAAAGCGGAACTTCAAGCTGAGGCATTGCGCCTGCGAGACATACTGCATCAGAGCTTGGCCGATGCGCGGGGGATCACTCCGGAGCAAGTGGCAGACGTTCGCCAAAGGGCTGGAAGAAGCTGGGAACTGGCAAACGATATTGACGCTGCGGCGACTCGAAGACTTCTTCAGCAGGGCGTGGACCAGCAGGCTCCGCAGTCTATCGGGAAAATTCCTGAGCAGGCAGTACACAGTCAGATCGGCGGACGCGAGGGCATCGCTGACCGGGCCATGCAGAAAGCCCTCCAGCCATTCCGCGACATGCAGGCCAGCCCTCTGCCGACTCTCTCGACCCCTCCGGCAGTCCCTCCGGTTGCTCCGCGTGTTTCGATGGCTCAGGTTGCCGGGGTACAGGCGGGAAACCCTCCGAGCCAAGTAGTGCAAGTTGACCCCGCATCTCAATTGCAGGCCATGCGAGATGCTATGACACAACGATCTGCGAGTGTACAAGCATCCCGGCAAGCGGCTCAAACCAATGCAAACCTTCAGGCTCAAAGGCTCGAAGAACTACTGAAAGAAGCTCGGCAGCGCCAGCAGGTTGCGGCTTCGATGAGGAATGCTCAATGAAAAAACTTCTCCTTCTGGCGTGTTTGTTTTGCCTTGGCGCATCGGCTCAGAACCTTTCAACCTCAGGAACCATCAGCGCGGCGAGCACGGCCAACACCTGCACGGCCACATCCTGCGTGTACTACCAACTGCCTTCGGGGGCAACCTGGGTCACGCTTCAGATCGGTGGAACGTGGAGTGGCAGCGTTGGGGTATACTCGATCGCCTCTCAGAATGCCACCTATCAGAACCTGAACTCGCAGACGTGGACGCAGCAGGCCAATCTCACAGCAAATGGTACGTGGGCAATTGCTGCCGGAAATTCCACGTTCATTCTTGTGCAGTCGTCTTCTTTTTCTTCGGGCGACGCGAACATCACGATGACGGCTTCTTCTACCGGCTCGCCGCTGGTGAATCCCATTCTCGCCGGGAATCTCACGGTCAGCGGAATCAATCAGTCCACGGCGAGCACATCGGGGCAATGCTGGAGTACTCAAGGGGGAGTAGCTTCCTGCGGGTATGGTCCGGGAACGGTAATTCCAATCTCTTCCGGCGGCACAGGCGCAACCACAGCAGCAGCGGCAGCAGCCAATCTTGTTAATGGCAATCCGATTGCGCCGTCAACTGTGACTTCCTCTTTTGTCGGCTCTGGCAGCGGCCTTACGGCTCTTCCGACTAATACTTCGCTCTACCCTACACTCAACCAGAACACCACCGGCACAGCCGCTAATATCACAGGAGTAGCTGCCATTATTAACGGCGGCACAGGAGCACAGACAGCATCGGGAGCAATAGCAAACATCATAAACGGTAATAACATCTCACCTAGTGTGGTTACGGCGGGGTCGCTGAATGTTAATTATCTGAACGGAACCGGCAACAGCACCATTGCTGGCAACCTGTCAGTCGGCACGGAGGGGTCGGATTATGGCATCGAGATTCTTCCAAACGTCACCAGCAATTCGATTTTCTGGCTGGATAACTACAACAACTCATTGAGAATATCGAGTGGAGGAACCCCAGGCGGCGCTCCAGTGGTGGTGACTAAAGGGGGGAATATGGGCATAGGAACCACCAGCCCATCAACGGCTCTCCAAGTAGCCGGTACAGTCACAGCAACCGCTTTGTCTGGAGCGGAAACGGTCACTTTCGCTGTCGATGCGGCGGCAGGCTCAGGGGCAGCCGTATCGTGTTATACAGCTTCTAGGAACGAATGTACAAGCCTGAATGGCATGGTGCAGCTAACCACGGGAACATCTCCTACAACGGGATCTTTATTCACTATTTCATGGACAACAGCATTATCTTATAGCCAAAATTGTGTTGTCGTCCCTGGCGGCGGGGCGTCTCCAGAAACAGCGGCAGCGTTACAGCCGGGAATCAATAACTCTTCAACCACTAGTTTCCAAGTACAAGCCAATCAAACGCCGCTGGCTTCCACGCAATACTACTTCATGTATGTGTGCATGAATTGAGCGCTATGACCTTCGATCAAATATTCGCGCAATGGTTCGGCGCTCACTGCGATGAGTTCCCGCCAGAGATAATGGTGCAGATTAGAGCGTCGATGAAACGCGCGTGGGACTTTCACGTTCTCGTTTCGGGTATCCTGAAGACAGGTAACATCAACAGAGCCATCCGAATGATGTATGCTTTTCGATCAGGCAAAACGGTTGGGGAAATAGGAGCTATACAGTGATTACGGATAGTAACATCCAGTCTGGCATGTGGGGCACACATCTACCGAATGATGGTTCTAAGATCGGCGGCAACATGCCAACAAAGTACGGCGTGGTTCAACCTGTACCTAGCGGTACAGCGGCTTTAGTATTCATCGAAGGCGGCGCGTACAGCGACTTTGAAGCGTATGTGACGCGTCCAGCGTTGCCGAATACTGGCCTTTTGACGCTCAATTACACCCTGACTACAGACCGGAATGCTCCAGTAATGGCGCAAGCAATTGAGACAGATACCATCCTGACGGTCAATGGCTGGACATACAACCTCTCGGCGCAGTTGAATTACGAAGAGGGCGGTCACTTTCAAGTTGCCAACGAAATCGGCAGCGCCGAATACAAGATGCAGTAGCACGACCAGATTCTTTCGGGGAGAGACAGGTGGCAGAGCTTAAAATCGAAGGTAGCCACGAGGAGCAGTGGGGCATGATTAAGTCGGCGGTTATCCAGCACCATTCGGCGATCAACGGCAACGGGCAGCCGGGGCTGATGGATTTCATGTCTGGCCTCAAGGCTCAGCTTCGGCTCATCATCGTGCTGATTTCAGTGGGCGGCCTTGTGCTCGCTTTCCTGACTTTCCTGGTGTTGAACCGGGAGATCAAAACCGGATTGATTCGGGTCGAAAACGGGAGCATAATGGCTGAGACACAATCTACAGACTGGAGGCATTGAACATGGGAACACCACCGCAATGGCCGGATCCGCCGCAGCAGGAGCCTACGCCGCAAAACCCGCATCCGAATCCGCCGCAGCCCGCCATCCGGCGCATGTGGGAAGACTTCAAGCTGGGCCTTCGCACCTTATTTGGGCCGAAGGACTGCGCCATGTGCGAGGGCAAAGGATGGTTCGTACTGCGCGAGTACAGGATTCCCTGCCGTTTTTGTGACGAACGAGGCGTCCGGTAATGGCGGATTTTGGAGCGGCCTACGACTGGGCGATGCAGTTCGAGCAGCCGCATGCGGACTACGCACCTCACCCGGACAGGTGCCCAAATGGTTGCGCCGGTCCGTGCTTTGCCCTTGCTGGCATCAATTCGGCTATTTGGCCTATTACCTTCGCTCGAATCAGCTCGGCTCCGGAAGATGAACGTCCGGCGATGGTGGAGGAGTTCTACGCGCAGAACTACTGGAATCACTGGCTGGCCGCGCTTCAGTCTCAGGCGCTGGTCAATTCCGTGGTGGACATGGCCGTCAATGCGGGGATGGGTACGGCAGTCCGGCTGTTGCAAACTGTGGTGAGTGCAACTCCGGACGGAATCATCGGACCTGCCACGGTAGCAGCGGTGAATCTGGCTCTGACCCACTCCGAAAAACGGGTCGTCATCGACTACGCGAACGCCCGACTTTCGTACTATGATGGAATCGACGGCTCGCCCGCAGAACACAATGCGTGGCGGCATCGTGCGGAGGCAACGTGTACAGCACAATCCTTGACCTGATGGGGCGCATCCTGCTGCGGTGCTGCACTGGACGCCGGGCCGTGGTGCTCATTGTCGTGCTGGCGCTGAACGTGGTGGCCGAATACTACCGAGTGAGCGCGTTCAATCTGGCGCTGCTGCGGGACGCTTCGCTGGCGGTCGGGTCGATGATCGTGGCTGCCGGTTTGGTGGCTGAGTTCAAGGAAGAGGAATAGGAGGCAACATGCAAACGATTCAGAAGTGGATTCAAAGCCGGGGCGGATGGACACATGCTTCCGCATCCGCGTATGCGTTTCTGGTGCTGGCGTATGCCACTGTGCCAACCTTTCACACGCTCGTCCTGAGCATCTTCCATGCCACTCCAACATGGGCGCATGAGTCAATCCTTGCGCTGGGTGGCCTGATCGCGCTCTACAAGTCCACCGCCAACCCTACGAAGGAGTAACACCATGAAGATTCGCAACCGTGTCCTGTTCAACCTGGGCCTGTGCTTCCTCGCTTTCGCAGTCCTGACCGTTCTGGCCGGATGCTCGGCTCCCACATTCCTGACGGACCTCGAAGCGATTGTGCCCATCGCCTCCGGTGCCGTGGGCAGCATTCTGGCGCTCATCGGAACGTTCGCCGGGCAACCCGAACTGATCGCTGTTTCCTCTGCCATCACCGCCGTCGCCGCAAAGGCGGAAGCCGACATGAAGGTGCTGGAGTCGGCTATCGCGGCGTACAAGGCCAATCCGAGCGATACGGTGCTTC